>ERZ827471.302-NODE-302-length-48265-cov-3.949844_pt1 | contig 48265 bp, 39 predicted proteins | sample MGYA00519772_ERZ827471 | MGnify/ENA primary metagenome ERZ827471 (study PRJEB31778, sample SAMEA3449315) | human gut metagenome | biome: human gut; feature: human-associated habitat; material: faeces | place: United Kingdom | collected 2010/2012 ...
ATGGCGGGGGAGGCGTTGCCGTCTCGGGTGTTCGACTTCCTTCCGTGTGATGGGAAATCTTTCGGCATCGAGCTTGAGTTTCTTCTGGACCAAAGCAAGGGGCGGGTGCTTCCTGGCGGTAGCGTCAATTGCGGCGATAACGAAACGTCTGGGGGTCCTTGGCTGCTGTCGTACGAAGTCGAGGTTGCGAGGGACGAGGAGGTCGGGTTCTACATTGCGGCCGAGCGCTTGAAAGCGAAGGACTCGTCCTCTTCCCGCGCGGCAACCGTCATCCTGGATGTGCGGGTGGAGCGGAGGGGTCAAGATTTCCTCCGTCTTGACTGCAGCCCTTCCGGAAACTGGGGGGCTCTGTTCTCGGGCAGAAAACGCGAGCAGTCGGAATTCGATCTGGCCCTTCATCTTGCCAACGAGCGTAATATGTCGATGGTTTTCTCGAAGTCCGTGTTTAGCCGCATCGAGTCTCTGTACAATTCGATGGTTGATGGCATGGCGTCCCTTTCCAAGCGATCCGAATCCGCATTCTACAGAATTCTCGAGCCTTATATTCTCCTCGTTCCCGAAATAGCGTATAATGCCATCGATAATATGGTGGTGCTTTCTACGTCCTCTCATGCGGAGGTGGTGCTTAACTACCTGCATATAAGGTCGAACTCCGCAATGCTCGGCGGCGAGTTTCGCAGCGATTTCCGGATGGATTTGCTCGCCCCTTCTGTCCTGAAGGAATCGAGAGTGGCTTCTTTCAAGGGGGTAATCGCTGGAATCAACATGGTCTTGGATTCTTTTCTTCCCGGGTTTTCTCTGCTGGTGAACGAGCTTGGAAGAGAAACCATGGAAGACGGCTCAACGGGGGTTCGCGTCGAGGTTCTTTCGAAGCGCGGCGAAGCGGTAATACCTCTGCGTTGCGAATCCGAAGGCGTGAAAAAGCTTGTTTCCATCACGAATCTTCTTGTGGGCGTTTACAACAATCCGTCTGCATTTCTTGCGGTGGACGAGCTCGACTCGGGTATTTTCGAATACCTTCTCGGGCAGATTATCGAGACCATGTCGCAGTATGCCAGGGGCCAGCTTCTTTTTACCGCCCATAACCTCTATCCGCTCGAAAAGCTCAATGCGAAATCCGTCGTTTTTTCCACTGCGAACCCTTCCAACCGTTTCATCACAATGACCGGGATCAAGACGAACCATAACTTGCGGGATGTGTATCTACGCGATCTTGAGCTCGGCGGGCAGAAGGAGCCGATGTATCGAGGGACGAATCGATATGAAATAGACAACGCGTTCTACGAGGCCGGCCAGGCCATGGCGGAATTGGACGGGTAGCTGCTATGGCGAGGAAGAAGGTTTTGCTGTTTGTCGTGGAGGGTCCGACCGAAGAGCTTGCCCTGGGTCTTATTCTTACGCGATTGTTTTCCGCGCAAAACGAAGTGCGTTTCGAAATAATGCATGGAGACATAACGACGCAGTGGGGAATTGGCGGTCGCGGGTCGTCGGACGATGCTGCTTTCAACGTTGGCGAGCGTTTGCGTAAGAGCGTAATCGATTACTTGGGCCAAGCGTCTCCACGGCTTTCGTGGAGAGACCTTGGCGCCATCATCCAAATCACCGACACGGATTCAGCCTTTGTGCCCGATGAAGAGGTTTCTTGCGATGAAGGGCATCGGGACGATATTCTCGATAGGAACCATATGAAACAGAAGTCGGTGCGCAGGCTTCTGGGGAGGTCGTCATTGACGTATCAAAAGCGCTCGGTTCCCTATGCGCTGTACTACTTTTCTCGGAATATGGAGCATGCCTTAAGTAACAGGGAGGGCGAATACTCGGAAAGGGAGAAGGTTAATCTTGCTCGGGCTTTCGGGCAGCGCTACAAGGACGACCTGCAGGGATTCTTGGATTTCCTCGACACGCTGCTTCCGTCAAGGGCTTTCGCCGAAACATGGAAGTATGTGTTTGAAGGCGCGAATTCCCGGAAGAGATGTTCGAACCTGCGTCTTGCGCTGCCGGATGCGGGAGACGCAGGTTCTGGGCTGGATTAATCGAACGCTTCCGACATTGTTATGGACTGGTTTTGACGATGCGTCTTTCGGCCCGCTCTGCCGGGCATTCTTCGCCGTTGACGACGAGCGTGACGGATTCGACGGCGCTTGCATCAATGCCCTGCGGCGGCGTGAGAACAAACTGATGCAGGCGAAGGTCCATGGTGGCTGGCCCGTCGCTCGATGCCATGGACACGCGCAGGTTGCCGCCTTGCACACGGGCGGATTCGACGGCAGGAACGGGAATCGAGCCCGCTGCGAATTGCAGCTGCACTGTCCCGTCGTCCTTGGGCATCCAGGCGTTTCCCATGATGGCGTCTTCGTTCGGCCCTGCGGCAAGAAGCCCCAGGGATTCGTCGTATGTCGCCGTCCAGGGCGTATTGTCGGAGCTTGCGCATCCCGTCAAGGCCGATGCGCACATAGCCGTCGCGCCGGCGACGAATAGTTTCATGAATGTTCTCCTGGATATCATGGGTGCTGTGCCCGTTTCTCGTGCGAAGCGCCAAAGGCACCTATTTGACAATTCCCAGCTTCATCAAAACGCGCTCGGCGCAGCGGACGAATCCTCGACGCATGAGGAAAAACCGCGCTTTGTGCCATTTCGAAATCACGGGGTCATCTGCGCCGTCGCTTTGCGCGAGTGCGCGCCTGATGTCGTCCAGGCACGCCTTTGTGGGGCTGCGGCGTGCGAATTTCTCCGAAGGGCTGCCGAAGTGCACGTCCAAGCACGGCATGAGGCGGCGGTAGGCGTCGCGCTGTTCGGGCGTGGGCAGCCTGCCGATGTCGAGCATGGTGAAATCGAGACACCACTCAAGAAGCTCTGCCGCGCAGAAGTCGTGCAGACCCCGTTCGTTCCAAATGCGGCAGATCGCCTCGATCGCCGTCATGTGGGCGTCAAGCTTCTTATGCAGCGCGCTTTCCGTGTCGAAAGCCGAATGCGTGGCCGATTCGTCATTCATGCGGTACACGTAGAGCTTTTCGGAAGAAAGCACGGTTCGTTTCGAGAACGGGTAGACGGCGAAGTAGAACACCTGGTCTTCGGCGAGCCCGAGCCCTTCCTCGAAGCGGACGTTCTCGCGTTTCGCGAAGTCGTGCGATATGGCGGTGCGGCAGGCATAGGGGCGTGCGTATTCCTTGAAAAGCAGATTCGGTTGGAACCCGTCGTAGACGGCGTCCGAAGGAGAGAGCTCGCGGCGCAGGCTTGCGGGTGCGGCTTCCGGGGGGTCGCACAGAAGGCCGAAGGTGAAGACCTCGACGGATTCGGCTTCGAACACGCGGTTCACGCGCTCGCAGGCGTGGGGGAGGAGTGTGTCGTCCGCGTCTACGAACATGAGGATATCACCCGTTGCATGAGTCATTCCCGTGTTGCGGGCGGCGGATACTCCGCGGTTTTCTTGACGGATGGGCACGACGCGCGGGTCCTTGTTCGCATAACGTTCTAGGATGGTCCAGCATCCATCGGGGGACCCGTCATCTACGCAGACGATTTCGAGGTCTTCGTGCGTTTGCCTCAAAAGGGAATCGAGGGTTTCTGCAAGATGGCGTTCCGCTTTATAGACGGGAACCACGATGGATATCTTCACGAACGCCTCCTAGTTCTTGCCGCGTCCGGCAATTGCCTGAGCAAGGGCTTTCGGGCCGCCGAGGCGTAGCGCGAAGAGAGCCTTTTTCGCAGCGCCGTCATCGCACGAGCGCTCGCGCACGCGGATGTAGCGCTCAGGGTCTTCCATGAGGGATTTGAGGTTGAGGGCGCGCCAGGCGCTCCAATCGTTCCAATCCAGCAGGCCGGACGCTTCGTAAGAGCGGAACTCGTCTCCCATGCGACGAAGGAACTCGAGCTTGAATTCGGGCGCAAGACGGTCGAGGTTCCAAAGGTAGGCGTTGTACTGCGAGACATGAGCCATGTGACGAAGGGAACGGGCGTATGCGCCGTCGTCGCGCGTGTCGAGCCAGCGGTTTATCTCTGCGTACTCTTCGCACACGCAGAACACCTTGCCCTTCGAATTGACAGAGGAGGATTCGTTGTCTTGGCGGTAGTGGACGATCGGGTCTTCCATGAAGACCGCACGTTCGGCTGCCGCCCAGATTTTGAAAGCGAAAGAGCTGTCCTGATAGGAGGCGCCGGGCGTTTCAAGGAAGCGGATGTTGTTCTCCAGAAGGAAATCGCGTCGGTACAGGCCGCTCCAGATGGATGCTTTCTGGAAGAAGATGCGCATGTCTTCGCGCGTGTCTACGACATGCCCGCACATGTCGGGTTCTACCATGCGGTGCAGCTCGTCGCGCTGCCCTTGCGTCCAGTAGAAGGTGAAGTTGCCCTTCACGGCCTGCGCGTCGAAGGGTTCGGCTGCGCTATGGAGGATTTCGAGGGCGTTGGGATAAAAGAAATCGTCGGATTCAAGCACGGCGATGTATGTGCCGCGAGCCTCGTCAAGGCCGACGTTCATGGTGGCGCCGTAGCCCGAGTTCTGCTTGTCCACCACGCGGAAGCGTGCGTCGGCGGCGGCGTATTCGTGCGCGATGGCCGACGAAGAATCGGTGGAGCCGTCGTTGAGGCAGATTGCCTCAAAGTTGCCGAAGGTTTGGGACAGCAAAGAGTCCAGGCATTCTTTCAGGTATTTCTCCACGTTGTAGATGGGTATGAGCACTGAAATTGCAGGGGTGATATTGGAGGTCATGAGGTGTTCCTTGGTTTGCAGGCTAGCTTTGATTTTTTGATGCCGTATAAAGCCTTGCCTGTGCGAGCGTACGGTTTGAATTCTATCACGGGCGTTTACGGATGAATGCGTAAGGTGTTGTTTGGCTATAGGTGCAATGTGGTCTTAAGCGTTGCGCGCAGTCCCCGGTCATGTAGATTCAGCGAAAGAAGCTTGAATCGGTCTTTCCATTTGCTGATATGAGGTGTTGGAAGGCCGGCGATATCGGCGTACATCATTCGCAGGCGAGGGGGAATCTCGGCGTCGTTGAGCACGAGGTTTGCATCAATGCGGGCAAGCATGCCGCTTATTGCATTCTGGGTTTTTTGGTCTATCCGGTCCAGATTCTGCATAATGACATCAAGATAAGCGACACCTCTTCTGTTATGCGCCTCGACTATCTTTTCATTATGTATCTCGAGTCTTTCGAGGATGTTTTTCATCTCGTTCCACCGTTCCAAGGGGAGGGTGGGGAATCTGCGGGTAAAATCTCTCACCTTTTCGGGTGTGTCCTCGCGATAGCAATAAAACGCCTGGTCGAGATAGGCGATTCTATTCGTTTGACAGAGGGTTTCGATAAGGAAGGGATTGTCGGCCCATCCTGCCCCGGGGTATTCCTTGAACCGAATGTTCTTCCTGTCAAGGAATTCCTTGCGATAAATCGCCGACCATATTGAGGGGTGAGAATCAAGGAGATGAACGGCCTCTTCGATTCCAAATGGCTGTTTGCGAGGATTGATAACTCCTTTGTATCCGCACGCTTCTTTCGATTCGTATTCGGTGTCCGACATGACGATGCGCCAGTATGCCGATTTCACGATATCGGCAGGAGCGCCAATCCTATTCGAAAGCTCGATGAGGCTTCCAAACATATCCCCTTCGATCCAATCGTCCGGCTCGAGTATGGCGATCCAAGCCCCTGTTGCTTCTTCTATGCCCCTGTTGCATGTTGCTCCATAGCCCTGGTTTTCTTTGCTGATGATTTTCACCCGGTCGTCGTTTTTTGCGAATTGCTCAAGGATGCTCAGGGAATTGTCTGTGCTCCCGTCGTTGAGGCATAGTATTTCGAGGTTTTTGTAGGGTTGGGAAAGAAGGCTCGAGAGAGCCTGATGAAGATAGCTTTCGGCATTGTAGACAGGGACGATAACGCTAATAAGATTGTTCTGAGGTGTCGTCATTTTGCATCCTGACCTTAATATGCCTTCACGGCCTGCTTGATTCAAGCGAGTTGGTGACGGGCTAAATATTTGAATATCCTGCCCGTCACCAATATTTGAAGATATCTAGCGTTTCGCTTTGGCGATGGCCTTGGCGATGATGTCTTTGTCGACATCGGAGAAAAGATACTCACCGCCAATAACTGTTGCTTTTGAAATGTTGCGGCCATATTTGGCAATGTAGTTGACGAGGCTTGCCATCGAATCGAGGTCGTTATGATTGACCACAAGGGAGATGGAGGATTTATCTGCAGCAAAGGGGGCTGCCGAATAGGTATAAGACAGATTATCCTGGGGGCTAATCACCAAGTGCGCAGGAAGTGTGTCTCTCCTTCTCGTAATCCACTCAGTGGCGCAGAAAGCGGCTTCGACGGCATTACTCCCGAGGACTTCTCGCGAAGCAATACTATGCTCTTTCGCCCATTTGTTCCATGCAGATGCGAGATGGCCGGGGCAATCAAGGAAGACGAACTCGTCGACGCCCTTTTTCTCCAACGCCTGAAGGGTTTCTTCGGGCAACGGGTTTTCATTGTCTGAAAAGAAAACAGGGCAAGATGTTTCGAAGATGTAGGAAGCCGCTGCCGAGGAAGCATAGGTACTCTCGAAGCTTGCCAGAAACGCCTTCTCCCCCCAGGTTGCCCCGGCTTCCTCTGCGTGCTTGAAGGCTTTGAGGGAAAGATCAGAGAGGTCGACGCTTCTTATAATCACCGGTTCCGTACCGTTTCTAACAGCGGATTTAATCTCTTTCAGAACTGAATCCTGAATGACTTCGTTTCTCTCGAGCACCAGGATATTGTCCGGTTGAAGTCGACTCAGGGACGAAAAAGCCGCATCAGGCAATTCGGTGTCTTTGGTTATGATATTGACGCCGTTCAATGCCGAAGCAAGCGCAGATGCTATCAGACGTACTTGATAATCGTCTGATAAGGTAATTACCGCAGTGGGAATGTCCTCGGATTTGGCGGAAAGGCTTAGTATTTTTGAATTGAGGCCGAATCGGTTTTCGCTCGAAATCGTTTCTATCATATCCGAGTCAGGAAGAGAGGGCTCGTTCAGGGTATCGAAGATGACTTTCTCGGATTCCGCACTGCCGACATGGCCGCCAAGCGCTCTGTATGTTTGGCATACCTCTTTTGCCGACCCGATAAGTCGGGTGTGTCCTTTTTCTATCCAAATCGCCTTATTGCAGAGACGCTCAATCTGCTCATTGCTATGAGAAACGATTAAGACGGTTGTCCCATGTTCGTTGATGAGATTTTGAATGCGCTCCTCGCATTTTTGCTGGAACATGAAGTCGCCGACCGACAGGACCTCGTCAACGATAAGGATGTCGGGGACAATTACCGTCGCGATCGCAAAGGCAATGCGGGCGACCATTCCTGAAGAGTAATTTTTCAGGGGCATATCTAAGAAGTTAGAGACTTCGGCAAAGTCAACGATTTCATCAAAGTGCTCGTCAATGAACGGTTTTGGATAGCCTAGGAGGGATCCGTTGAGATAGATGTTTTCACGTGCTGTTAATTCGTGGTCAAAACCCGCCCCAAGTTCAATAAGAGGGGCGATATTGCCGTTGATTTCAACGTTTCCTTTGGTTGGGCTAAGTACTCCGGCAATGATTTTGAGTAAGGTCGACTTTCCCGAGCCGTTTGTTCCTAGGATGCCGTAAACATCGCCCTTTTTAACATCGAGGGTGATGTCGTCAAGAGCCTTGAATTCTTTGAATACAAGCTCACGTCTAAGTAAAGATATGGCGTATTCCTTTAAGGAATTGAGTTGCTGGTTTGCCACGTTGAAGGACATGGAGACGTGGTCAACCTTAATCATGCTCAATTCGTTATCGTTCGAATCCGGCACGGTGTTATTACGTTGCAAGGTGCTTGTGTTTACGATTTCTGGCATGATTCACCTTATCTGGATTATGGATTTAAACATAGAGGATAAATTTATGCTGCGTCCGTTTAAAGATGATTAGCCCGATGGCAAAGGTTGCCGATGCCATGGCCAAACAGACGAGATTTTCCATCAAGCCGGGGGTGTTACCCCAGAGGGCGATATCCCTGAAATAAGTTACGTAATGGTACATCGGATTGAAGGCTTCGAATTGCAGCATCCAATCAGGAAGTATGTTTACCGGGTAGAAGAGGGGTGTTGCATAAGTCCACGCTGTGATTATTACGCTCCACAGATGGATGATGTCTCTGAAGAATACAGCAAGAGCGGACAAGAGCAGTCCAAGCCCCATGCTGAATATAGTTACGTACAGGAGCAGAAGCGGGAGCAAAAACAAGTTAGGCGTCGGGTTGATTCTGAGGAAGACCATGACAATGGCTACAGCAATAAGGGATATTGCGAAGTTGACTAGCTGAAATAAAACCTTTTCGATCGGGAAGATGATTTTATTTATTCTGATTTTTTTAATCAGGGCCGAAGAGTCAATGATGGATGTCATGGCGGTGGTCGTTGAATCGCTCATGAGCGCAAACAGAGTGTTTCCGAGAATCAGGTAGAAAGGGTAATGCTCGATATCGAATTTAAAGAATGCGCTAAACACCGCCGTCAAGACGAGCATCATCAGCAAAGGATTGAGTACGGACCAGGCTATTCCCAGGAAGCTTCTCCTGTATTTGAGCTTGAAATCTTTTGAAACCAACGAAGATAGGATGAACCAATTTCGTTTTGCGGTTGTGTTCGAATGAAGACTCACTAAGGCCTCTTCCTGTATGCGTTTCTGTTATGCAGGCAAAGTGCAAACATTAAGAATAATTAATCCTTGCGATTAAAGCAACGGAGCCAAAGCGGAGATGCTTTGGCTCCGTTGCTGAACTAATTGCGACCCCTAATGGCTCTACCTATCGATTTCGCGGCTTCGCGGCGTTTTGTTCCAAGGGGCATGAGAGGGTCTATGATCGTTCTCAGAGGATTGTTTTCCGAGATGGCTTTCGGAGGAAGGCAGGGCTGCACTTCTCGAGGGGCATCTGCTTGGCACAGGATGGCCAGGAGCTTCTCATAGAATGGGGTCTTCTTCGCGTATTTCCAGTACTGAGTTCCTTGGTCGCAGCTCGGAGTGTTCCATGGCTTCTCGTTGCCTGCATAGTGAATTATTCGCTGGTCGTTGCGAGATGCTAAATATGCTTCGTATTCATTTGCGGGTGCGAAAGAGAAGACATTTGCGATACGTCCGCCACAATCATGCATGACGTTCCATTCGTATGCGAGGAATGTTACTCGACCTTCGCACTGAGCGTTTAAAACATCCTGGTCGTTGTAGATATATTCCGGGTTGGAAGCAATTTCGAGCCATGATTCAATGGGCTTGAAATCACGCATTGCTTTTGTGTTCAAAACGAGTACGCCCGCTTGGAAATAATCATACGGATCGTGCATCTTCAATATAGTTTTGTTGTAGTCGATTCTCTTTTTGTCATTCATGTTCAGGTTTCCCATGAAATCGATGTCGTGCGAAGCGGCCAATAGATTGTCGCCCAGGTTCGTATTGAACAATTCGGAGATATCGCCCTGGATGATGAGGTCGGAATCAAGGTAGAGTACTTTGTCGTAGTAGGGAAGCACTTGCTGGATAAGGAATCTATAGTATGTCTCGACGCTTATGTGCGCGTTACTAGTAGTTAATTCGTATTCGTTGACAATGCTGGAAACATTGAGGAAACGAACGTTTGCGTGGGGGTACTGAGCAGTGAACTCTTGAAGTTTATTCTTGTTGTCTTGTGAGATATTCTGCTCAAGAACCACAATGTCGTACTGGTATCGCTCTGATGCATTTTCCAGCATGCTGCAGATGGTGGTTGCTACCATTGGCACGTAATTATTGTCAGCGGCAAACACGACAGGAATTGAGGCTTCGTAGTTCAGTTCAAGCTCGACTGGAGGAAGACTATTGACTGTATCAGTGTTTTCGAAATGGACGCACTGCAGCTGTTTTGTTTTGCAGTCTTCGTTCTGACGAGTGTAATGCTTGAAGAAGACGTTGAAGAGTCTTTCGGAAAGGTGCCCCGGCGTCCGAAGCGCTTCTTTGCTATAGAGGGACATGTCGCAGAGTTCGACGAAGCGCTCAAGGATGGGAAAGAGCCATGAGCAGTAATCGTTGAACAGCGCTTTTTTCATGATGAACATGTTGCAAAAGCACGATTCGTTTCCGTTCAGGAAGTCGTCAACATCACGAACGTACTCAGGATACATTTCCTTTACGATTGACATGACCAGATCTAAATCTTCGATATGTAGATAAGGAGCTGCCTCGTATTGCCCATATGGAGTGGATGCATCACCTGGAAAATCACGCAGGTCCTTGAACTCAGTGGTGATGATGTCATATTTGGAAACCAAGGCGGAAATGTTCTCGTCAGTAAGCCCGTACTTACGCTGTGATTTCCCGTTAATGACAGGCTCCATGATTTCGCCGAAATCGTTCTCCTCGTAACGTACGTCACTGAAATTGAAGTATCGTCTGTAATGACAGAAGCCGTAGTATTCGGCGTCAACATTTTTCCATGCCCAATATTGCGCGGTCAGTTCACAATAGCTGGGGTTGAGGTTGGATATATTGTCTCCCTCGTCATCGTGAAGGGCCCATGGGAACTTTGCTTTGCTGCATGCGCCTACCTGAATGGGTTGAAGTACGTTAGAGTCAAAAATGTCAGTTTTTTTGTGCGCAGCAACGAATACTCGAATAGATTGCTGGGGATACTTGCTCAGCTTTTCTCGGTTAGCAACGTCATTGACATGCATTTTTGCGGCACTCTCCATCTTCTTGGTGGCATCGGATGCGTGAATCGAAAACTTAAGACGGTCAGCCCATTCGATCCATCTATTCAGTTCTGTCTCCGCGAGGGGTTCTTTTTTATCCCAGGCCTCGTAGGCTTTGTCCCTGATGAAACGATACAACTGCTTCGCCGCCTCATCGGCTCCGAAGATATCTGAAAAAAACAGCAGAGCTTCGTGCTTTTCAGAATCGTCTATGCGAGAAAGCCAGTCGTTGGATAGGAGCTCAATTAGTTTTTCCCGGGCTCCTATCGCGCAAGAAATAAGGGTTTCGTCACCTCTTTTATCTGCATATGATTGGATGGAGGAGATGCATTCATCGAATTGACGGCAAAACGCAGAAAACGTGTCAGTCGAGATGAGCGATTCGCCCGTGATGCCTCGTCCATAGTTGTATATGTACCCGATGAGCTCCGATTGCGTGAAATGGCTATCCGCCATGTCGGCAATTACGAAATATTCGTATGAATCTTCCGCTCTTTGGAGACGTGCGTCGGTCATGAGGGAAAAAGCGGCGCGCGCAAGGCCCCCCTTGTACGCGCGTTGGATTATTCTCCAGTCTTGTTGATATCCATTCTTTTTATCAAATGCGGCCTTGGTGACCTCTCTGCCGAATAGGGAGGGACTAGCGGCATTTACGTATTTTTCGAAGTTGATCCTTGAGGATTCTTTTATGTTGGTTCCTGTGACTATTGCGCTGAAGTGCAAAACGTCGCAAGGTGTTTTTTCGACCTCCGTCTTGATTCCTTCGAGGCAGTGCTTGGTCAACTCGTCATCCGAGTCGAGGAAGAGGATGTAATCACCCGATGTAGCGGCGACGCCTGTTTTTCGGGCCATGTGGAGGCCTTCGTTTGACTTTTTATTGATTACGGTGAAACGGGAATCCTTTTTTGAAAAATTCAACGCAATATTTAGGCACTCATCAGGACTTCCGTCTACGACGACAATCGCTTCCCATTTTTCATAGGTTTGATTTTGAATGCTCTCGAGGCATGATGCTAAGTACTGTGCGGTGTTGTACGCGGGAACAACAATGGAAAATGTGGTCAAGGTGACATCTCCTTGCGAAGGTGGAACGCATGTGGAAAACTAGGATAATTCTAGTTATGCATGGAATTGCTTGCGCAGAGTCGTTCACATGATTACTCTACCTTTTCATTTTGGGCGCTACTTTTCTTTAGATTTAGGTGAGGTGCTTTTTATTTGTGCGGTAGCTTTACGGAACAGCTTCATGAGCAGCGTTCCAATATATGCCAGCAACATTGATATCGCAAATACGACAAATGGGCGTATTACGATGTCCCATACAAAGCTGTGGGGGACGAAAAGATCGAATGAATTGATTATGAGCATGTGGATGGCGTATATACCAAGGCTTAGAGCGGACACTTTCCTGATGAGGGGATATATAGGAGCATTTTTGACACTGATGTTGGTTTTTTTGAAAAGAAGGATGAGCGCCGAAGAGTAAATCAAGGCAAAAAGGCTTGATGCGTTAGCGTAGAAGCCGTCGTAGGGGGCAAACGCTTCAGACGCCACGCTATGGCCGATATTCGTTTTTATAGTCATAGCGGCCATGATGAACACGGATGCGAGACAGGCCAGAAAGAGAAGTCGGGTATTTAATGTCTTTTTCTGAAAATGAACCAAGTAGTATCCAAGGAGATAGTAAGTCAGCCAACTACTCAGGTAAGGATACATGAAGAGGTCCAGTAGAGAGTGGTCTGGAAGAAAGCGTTCTATAAGGGGAATCAGCATTGAGGTTGTTATACAAATAGCTATGGCGTACTGAAGGGTTTTCCTGTTTTCTGCCAACAAGGAGAAAACAGGAGTAATCAAATACAAACCAATGATTGCGTAGAAGAACCAGTACACATCGCAAATCTCGTTGTGAAAGAAGCTTCTAAGGAAATCCCCGATAGACAGATTCACGGGTGATCCTAGAATAGCTTTGGAGATCAGCGGAGCGCCAATATATACGATGATACTTGCGACTACCAGGGCGAAGACAACTCTTCGGAAACGCTTGATGAAGAAGTCTTTAGTGCTGTATTTTTTTCTGTAACCAAGAAGGTTTGCGCCTGAAATCATGAAGAAGACGGGGACGGCGAAAATGAAAATGGATTGCAGAACAGCATCTACGCACCATTTGAAATCGCCCGAATTAAGGAATACGCTTGTTGTGCAGTGAAGCACGATAACTGCGAAGCACGCGATGACATTTAGTAAGTCCATCCAATAATGCCGTTCGGTTTTCAAGCAAGCCACCTTTCGTACTGTCCGTGTTTTGAGGTTTGTGACAACCATACTAAATGGTAGAATCTTCAAAATATTTTAAGCTATTTGCTAAGAAAAGCAGAAATTATTCGGACGGTTTCTCTAATGTGGATTCAATTTTTTGTCGCTGTTGTTCTTTCCGGTGCTCTTTTATTTGTACCTGGGTATGTTTTTTTGAGGGCTTTTAAATTTGCGAATTTACATCCGGTTGTTTACGCTCCGCTGGTCTCTATCTTCTTTTTTTGCATTCTCGGCGCAGTTCTGCCGCCGTTGGGGGATTTGGGCGCCTATACAGTTGTTGGGATTAGCTTTGGAATCGCCATGTTTGCCCAAGGGGTCGCTTTCCTTGTTCGCAAAAAGAAAGGTGCGGAAATTTCTGAAAAAAATAACACTCCGCGTCTAAGCTACGTTATTTCGATACTTGTTTCCGCTGCAGTGCTTGGCACGACGTTTGTCGTCTCCCTTAATGGACCAGATTCTTTCTCACAGCACTCTGACAATATGGCGCATTTGGGGAAAATCAAAGCCATGATAGATTCTGGGTTTTTTTCGACGTTTGCGACTTCATCTTATAACGCTGTTGTAGATACCGGCCAAATCCCATTTGATGGAACTGGATTTTATCCGTCTGCTTGGCATATTGTATGCGCTCTAGTTGGTTCGTTTTTGAACTGTTCGCCTGGTCTTGCCGAGAATGCTTCCAATTTTGTTTTTGCGGCTTTTGTTTTGCCTTGCGGTATGTGCTTGCTTGGGGAGAGGATTAGCCAGGGAGACGGACGTTTCTCTCTGACCTGCGGTGTTTTCTCATGTATATTTGCGGCGTTTCCTATAGGGTTATTTCTTTTCGGTCCTCTTTATCCCAATGCCGCCTCTTACTGCTGCCTTCCTGCATTGCTCGCTGTCTTCCTTGACCTTCTGCGTGCCGTGGAGGAAAAAAACGGTATCGCTTGGAATGCGGTTCTTTTTATTATCGGGTCAGTATCTGTTGCTTTTCTTCAGCCGAATGGCATATTTGCTGCGGCTGTTTTCCTCGCACCGTATCTTGTGCATGTTGCTCCTAGGGTTCTCTCTCGATATTCACGCTTTGCTGGAACGGCCAAGGGGCTTGGTGCAATTGTGCTGAGGATATTGGTTGCGATGCTGATTGTAATAGTGTGGCTTCTTCTGAATAAGGCTCCGTTTATGCAAGGCGTGGTTACATTTAATTGGCCGGCAATATGCTCGCTTTCCGATGCCATTGCTGGAGCGTTGACTCTTTCACTCAGGCCAGGTGTGCCGCAGTATTTTCTTGCGATTCTTATGTGGCTCGGTTTTGCTTACACCTTGTTCAACAGGCGCTATCTTTGGCTTTCGGTGGTTCTCGCATTTACGCTTTTTAGTTATGTGATTTGCGCAGCTACCGATGGTCCCTTAAAGATGATACTTACTGGCTTTTGGTACAACGATCAATGGCGGGCTTCCGCTACGGTATACTTTGCGGCGGTCCCCCTTGCATCGTTGGGGGCTATGGTGCTTGCGAAATTGTTTAAGACCATGCTAGAGACTAAAGGTGCTAGTCCCGTGGCAAACGCTTCGGCGTTGTATTCCTTCATGCTTGTTGTGGTTGTCGTTATTGTTGCGTTTCCGTCCTATGCCATTTCTGGAGAATATAAGAAAACGGCCTTGGGCGAGGCTGCGGATGTTCTTGTGGAGCTCAATAACCAAACAGAGGAGAACGCTCTGACGGAAAAGGAGGATGCTTTTGTCGCTAAAGTCGCTGATTACGTTGGGAATGAGAGCCTTGTAGTCAATTTTCCGGATGACGGTAGTGCCTATGGATACATGAAATACGATATCAACCTGTATTACAAATCCTATCTGTCATCTGGAGAAACCGAGAATAGCAGGGTAATCAGGAACGGATTGTCGCTTGTCTCTAGCAGCGCTGAAGTTTCTTCCGCCGTTGATGAGGTTGGTGCTGAGTATCTACTGCTTCTTGAGAGAAATGGTTTTGTTGACAATGGCTCGTATCAATGGTCTCTTAATTCTTCCTACAATGTCGACGACTGGCGGGGGATTCTGGGGATTAACGATAGTACGCCTGGGTTCGAGATTGTGCTATCAGAGGGAGATATGCGGTTGTATCGAATTGTCGGAAATGAATAGTGCATTTATTTGATTGCGGTTGATGGAGGTTAGGAGCTGCCTTGTTATCGAAGGTTTTTTCGTGCTGCATGAGCGCCTTCCTGGCATTTGCGCTGATTCCCGGTGTTGCTTATGCCGAAGGGGTTAATTCGTCGTCGGAATTATTGTCGGTCGAATCGTTGTCCGGGGGCGATGGGTCGTTCGAGAGCGCCGTCTCGAAAGGGGATACCCCTCTTCTGAAGGACATGGGCGACCAGGGAATATTTCTCAATTCCGACGAAGAAGCCAATGATTCCGTTAATGCGCCAGACAAAATTGTCGAAGAGACGGAATCTTTAATTGAGCTTATATACGTTGCATCGCCTGAGCTAATACATGGAGAAAGCCAGGAGATGGCAGTGCTTCTCTCTCCCGACAGCATCCTCGCTTCTATGACTCTTGGGTTTGTGGACGCTTCGGGGGCTGTTTTTGAGGTCGAAAGTCATTCCTTGATAGAGAACTCCGCATCATTTATTTTTGGCGAAACGTGGTCTTCCGGTGCCTACGTTTTGTCGTATCTGCAGTATTCGCTGACCGAGGAAGGGGCCGTTCATAGGATTTCGTTCGATTCGGCCAGTTACTCGTTCGAGATATCTAATGTAAAGGTCTCTGACTTTGAGGCGGGCGATTCATATTATTATGAGAACCAAGCTGGTCGCGTTGCATCTTCCGATGACCTCGGGTTGGCTTTGCAGGAATCAACGGAAGGCTCATCCTCTCTTTTCTCCCTTCATGGAGTAGATGCTTTGAATTCCGCAAGCATCATAGCTCTTGACCCCGGTCATGGAGGCGCTGACCCCGGAGCAATAGGGAACGGGCTTCGAGAATCTGATCTAACATGGTCTATTGCCATGGCTTGCAAGGAACGACTCGAAGGATATGGCTTTACTGTTGTTCTGACCAGGAATCAGTACGGAGATTACCAAGCGGGCGATTTTAAATATCGCGTTCAAAGAGCCTTGGACCAGGGTGCCCAAGTCTTTGTTAGTCTTCATATAAATTCATCAAGCGTTTCTTCGGCCAAAGGTGCAGAGGTGTATTACCCGCAAATCGACGGCACCGTTCATACCGAAACATCGGCAAATCTTGCCCAGGAAATTCAGGACAGACTTGTCGCGCTTGGTCTAAGCGATCGCGGTGCGAAGGACATGCAGATTGGCGACGAGTTCGCTGTCATTCGCCAGGCGAGAGAGGCGGGCATACCGGGGGTATTAGTTGAGCATGGGTTCATTTCTAATTATGGAGATGCCTCTGCGTACTTTTCGGAGCAGGGTTGTAGGTCATTGGGATATGCTGATGCTGATGCAATTGCCAACCAATTCTTCTTTGCGTCCGATTCCGTTTCTCTCTCGAGCGAAAGTGTTCAAGTTGGATCCGAGGTGTCGTATTCGGCTAACACGAATAGCGACTCCTCGGGCCTGACCTACAGCTACGCCTGGAGCTACGAGGGCGGCTGGGACCTGTGGGGCTCGACCCTCAAGGACACCGGCGCCATGACCTCCGCGCCCTCCGGCTCGTTCACGCCCTCGAGGCCCGGCGACTACTACGTCTGGGTCGACGTCGCCGACGCCTCCGGGCGCACCCTCACCACCGATAGGGCCAAGGTGTCCGTCGGTACGCCAATAATGGCGGTCGGTCAGTCTTCGGTTGATCAGATGGTTCGTTGTTATCGCTCTTCGGGGTTCGTTTACCCCGCTGCCGTCTATTTACAGAAAGGGGCAGGTTCTATCGAGGAGTTTTGCACCTTAATTTGGATTACGGCATCAAGCGAAGGAGTGAATCCTGACGTCTTGTTTGCTCAGGCCATGCATGAAACCGGTTGGCTTCAATTTGGGGGAGATGTAGAAGCGGGCCAATGTAACTTTGGCGGGCTTGGGGCTACAGGGGGCGTCTCGGGGCTTTCCTTTGCGGATGTTCGTCAGGGTTTGCTTGCTCAGTCCCAGCATCTGAAGGCGTATGCGTCTAAAGAGCCGCTGAATAACCCCTGCGTCGATCCACGTTTTGGCTATGTTCAAAGAGGGGTTGCTCCATATGTTGAAAATTTGGGTGCTGGCATATGGGCGTCAGACAAGCTGTATGGGGAGAAGTTGGCTGCTTTGATTTCGGGCCTTCATTCGGCTTAGATTATTTTTTGCATCGATGCGTAAGGGGCATCGAATTTCGGCGTCCCTTACCTGTTTTCATCTAGTCTGCGCTAACGAATTGACATTGGAAGCCGCGCATGAGGTTGCGGGGGAGCGTGCTCTATTGGTTTGCTGGAGTCTCTAAGGACCTACAGATGCGAATGGCTTTCTCCGCGGTTTTTTTCCAGCTGTATTGCGACACAACTCTTTCATATACGTTGTTCGCGCAGGTCTGTGTGCTCTCCGGGTTTTCGATGGCTGTCAGGAGAGCTTCCTGGATGGTTTCTGGATCGTTATTTTGCAGTATGATTCCATACTCCCGATTCGGGATTAACTCCCTGGCGCCACCGACGTCAGTAATTACGGGCATTGCTTTACAAGCTGCAGCTTCAAGCAGAGAGGTAGAGAAGCCTTCGGAGCGAGAGGGGAGGCAGAAGATATTCGCCTGTTGAAGCAACGAAGACATCTCCGGCTGGGTCAAATTTCCCAAAAAGTGGATATGCGGCATTTCGTAAGCTTGCTTCAGCTTCTGAAGAAGGGGGCCATCTCCTGCGATGCAGAAAAAAGCGTCGGGGATATTTGCAGCCGCCTTCAAAAGTGGCTCTATTCCTTTTTCTGGAACAATTCTTCCGGCAAAGCAAATAAGGGGTTTGCTTCCTGGCTGGAGCTCGGTTCGATAATCTCTTCCGCTGGAGAGGCTTTGATAGTTTTCGGCATCGATCGAATTAGCCAGCTCCCCAGAGGATGTAATGTTGAAATGATGCAACCATTCGCTGCATCTTGCAGATACTCCGCAATATATTGCGTTTGAAGAACTAAGTAGTCGCGTCATAAGATGCTCATACGCTTCAACGACCCTATCAATAAGGGGGTTGCCGAGCGTAATGTGTGCGCTTCCGTGCTCAATGATTAATGGTTGGACTTTATTGCGTTTCGCAAAGCGTATTCCAGTAAAGGAATGCGGATAGAATCGAGTGTTTATGATGACGTAGTCGGGGGTAATGCTTTTCAGCTCGCGACTTGTACCGAATTTTGCAAGCGGAAGGCGTCCGTTCAGGAGGTAATGCGATTGAAGGCGCATGACGGTAAACGGGTACTCATCGTCATTGTTTGAATCATTTTTCGTTAGAGTTACGACGGTTACCGCGAATCCTAGGTCAGCTAACTCGCTGGCAAGGTGAAAGGTGTAGTTTTCTACTCCTCCCACATGGGGAAGGAAGAGGGTCGAAAAAATAACTATGTGTTTTTTCGCCAAAGCTGCTCCTTTAACATTTGGATTGTCGAGCGCATAATATACCGAGCCATCAAGGCTTCGTCTTTGTTAATATGGATTCATGTGCATTCATACAATATAGTGAATTGCTTATGAGAATGCAGCTTGTTTTGTAAAGAGCTTTGGGAGGATGTAAGTATATGCGGGTTTTGGCTATTGTTCCAGCGCACAACGAAGAAGGGAGCATTGCCTCAACCATCGAAGGCCTGAAGTCGGTGGGAATAGACTATCTGGTAATCAATGACGGTTCGACTGATGGCACGGAAAAGATATGCCTCGAAAACGAATTCAATATGCTTGTTTTGCCTGTGAACATTGGTTTGGCAGGGGGGGTTCAAGCCGGAATGAAATTCGCCTTTTCTCACGGCTACGACTGTGCGATTCAGTTTGATGCTGATGGACAGCATCTTCCTGAATATATAGTACCAATGGTTGAGCAAATGGAGAAAAATGGTTCCGACATTGTTATCGGCTCAAGATTCATGGATCAAAAAAAGCCCTTTTCTGCGAGAATGGCGGGTTCAGTGCTTATATCGCTCTTGATTCGTTTGACTACGGGGGAAAGGATAAAGGATCCGACGTCGGGAATGAGGCTTTACAGTAGGCGCATCATGAAAATGCTTGCTCAGGAGGTCGACCTTTCGCCCGAGCCAGATACGGTAGCTCTTTTGCTACGTAGGGGGGCAAAAGTGTCCGAGTTTCAGGTTTCCATGGAAGAGCGCGTTTCTGGTGAAAGCTATCTCAATTTTGGTAGGTCGCTCTCTTACATGGCGAGAACGTGTGTATCGATTCTGTTTGTCCAATGGTTTAGGTGATTCTTTGTGAATAATAGTCTCAGGATTTTTTTGCTGCTTGGCGCGATTGCAACACTGTATTTTATTATCAGGAAAATACGCAAAAGCGAAATGGAAACCTCGGATTCTGTCTTCTGGTTTGTCTTTTCTGGAGTGTTTGTATTGCTCGCTCTTTTTCCTCAGATTGCGTACGCATGCTCTCATTTTTTAGGCTTTAGCTCTCCGTCAAATTTCATTTTTCTTGTAGTGATTGCGATTCTTGTGATTAAAGAATTCTCTCTTACTTTGAAAATTGCTCGCTTACGTATCAAAATGAATAAGCTTGTCCAAGAGATAGCTTTGAGAAGCTATTCCGAAAAATAGTCGTATATCATCATCTCGTGAGAACACGGCGAAGTATGCAAAAAGAACTCTCAACAGGGCGGAACATGCTATGGAATTCTGCAGGTTCCTTTATATATCTAGGCTGTCAATGGGCTATTACTGTCCTCGTTGTCCGTCTTTCTGACGGCTATGACGGAGCGGGGACATTGGCTTTGGCGATGGCGATTTCGAACGTCTTTGCCCCCGTTGCTCATTTTCGCGTAAGGCCATATCAGGTGTCCGATATAAAGCATTTGATTGATGACGGCGAATATGTTGCATTTAGGCTATTGTCTATTGCTCTGAGCGTGGTCTTGGTTTTCTTCTATACGGTCATCACTTGCGATTCGTCGTCTCTCATGCCAGTAATGCTGTTCTTTATCTTCAGGGCTCTCGATTTGTTTTTCGATGTATTCCATGCAATCGATCAGCGTAATTGCAGGATGGATTATTGCGGAAAATCTTCTGCCGTGCGAGGCGTTCTCCTTCTTTTCTCGTTTTCCATCGTTCTTTATGTTAGTAATAATCTTAATCTTTCCATTGCGTCAATGACGGTTGTGACGCTGCCTATGCTTCTTTATGATGTGCCGAAGGCTAGGTCTTTTGGAGCAATTCGTGTACATCTCTCTCGTGAGCATGCTGTAAAGCTTTTTAGGGATTGCCTTCCATCCGTTGTCGGTATGGTGAGCTGCGTTGCGGTTGTCAGTATCGCTCGACAGTATTTGTCTTTCATGGAGGGCGATGTTGCTCTGGGGATTTACGCTTCGGTATGTACCCCGGTTGTTATCGTTCAGGCTGGCGCCAACTATATTTATGCTCCTCTGCTGGTCTCTTTTGCAAAATACTACGATGAAAAGAAGACGAGTGCTTTCAAAAGTTTGCTTTTCAAGATTCTCGTTCTAACGTTAGTTGTTTCTCTCTTGGCTGCTGTCGCTTTCCTGGCGTTCGGCGATTTTCTTCTCGGCATTGCTTTCGGTGCCGATATTGTTCAGTATTCGTATCTATTGTACCCGGCAATAGTCAGCGCGGCTTTGACTGCATTGATTGCCTTTGCAAGCGATTTGCTTGTTGTTGTTCGGGATCCGAAAGGGAACTTGATCTGCAACTTGCTTTCTTTTGTGGCGTGCATTCCCTGCACGCTGCTCTTTGTTCCGCTTTGCGGGATGAACGGCGCGAGCTATGCAATTGCCGTTTCTTATGCGGTGGGCTTGGTTGCGATGCTTGTTTGCTTGAGGAAGAGACTTCTAGGAAGGGTAAACTAGATGGATAAAAACGCAGCCCTTGCTAAACTGCAGAAAGAAGAGCTTGCCATTCTTGATATGCTAGCTTCTTTTTGTGCGGACAATGACATTACGTGGTTTCTTGATTCGGGTACGGTCCTAGGGGCTATGCGCCATAGGGGCTTCATTCCTTGGGATGACGATATTGATATAGGAATGCTTCGTGCCGACTACGATAGATTTGTCGATTTGGCAAAGAAGGGCCTTCCGGAAGGGTATTCCCTTCACGACGCGGACAATACGCCTGGCTACGCTGGCATGTTCGCCAAGGTGTGCAAAGATGGTACGGCGTTCGTTACGGCGGAAACCGAAGAATCTGGATGCAATCAGGGTATTTTTGTCGATGTCTTTCCGTTCGATTACTTGTGCGAAAATCGCGCCAAGCGGCGTATGCAGATTATCGGGTCTACATGGTGGAAATGCGCATCGTATCTCTATCACTCGTCTTCCATTACGGTTCCGCATGGAGGCTTGCTAGGCAGCATTGAAAAAACCGGATGCCTGATCGCCCATAAGCTGATTCACGCCTTGTCTAATCCTTCAAGTATTAAAAAGGGATTCGAAAAACATATCGCAACAGGCGATTTGACCAGCTCCGAAGTTACTTGCTTGCCCTGTATTACAGGCATATTGGACGAATCTGATTTGATTCCTACTTCGTCTCTTGATTTCGAAGGAAGGACGTTCCCCGCCCCTCATTCGCCTGAAAGATATCTAGAGGTGTATTACGGGGACTGGAGGAAGATTCCTGATGTGGAAGATAGAAAGACCCACCTTCCATTGCGAATTGAGTTTTCAGACGGTACGGTTTTTTCTGCGAAAAAGCAGGTGTAGATGAATTTGCCAAATGCGTTCGAATCTGACTGTTCTGTTTATCGTGGATGAGAGAAAGGGGCGAGATGGGCGCTTGTTCAAGCCTTTCGTCGCATAAATTCATCGTAATAGGTTCCGAGCATTACAATCCCTTGGGTGTCATTCGTAGCCTTGGCGAGGCCGGTATAGCGCCTATTGCCATAGTTAGACGAGGGCAGTATCAGTTCGCCTCGGCAAGCAAATACATAGACTCTGTCTATCTCATTGATGATTACAATGAGGTTTTTGGGATTCTTGATGGCTATAAAGATCCTGACTGCAAGACATTTATTATTCCATGCGACGATGTGATCACGTCGATTCTTGACAAGGAGTTTGACAAACTCAAGAACTATTTCTATCTGAGCAATGCAGGGGCAGAAGGCAGGATTACGCTTTATGCCGAGAAAGAACGCCAGTTAATTCTCGCGGAAAAGCATGGGCTCAATGTCGCCAAAACCTGGGCTGTCGGCAAAGACGGCTCTCTTCCGGATGGGGTGTTGTATCCGGTTATCACCAAGCCTGTTTACTCTTATGATGACTGGAAGCAGGATTACTATATATGCAGCAACGAATTCGAATTGACTGAGGCATTAGGGAAAACAAAAGGCCCGGTTTTTTTGCAACAGTATATAACGAAAAAAACGGAGCTTGCCATCGACGGCGTGTCAGTTAATCGTGGTAGGTGCGTTCTTCCGGCTATCGAGTCTACGTACACATACGCTCTTCCCGATTATTACAGCAGCGAGATGGTTGTTTCGAATTGTCGCGATGAAAAACTGCGGCTTTCCCTACAGACTATGCTTTCGGAAATCGGATACGAAGGCATTTTCGAAGCTGAATTTATGGTCGATGAAAATGGGGAGTTATGGTTTCTTGAAATTAACTTTCGCAATTCAACATGGAGCTACGCCTCAACCTCTTTGGGAATGAATCTTCCCTTGCTTTTTGCTCGCGGCATGCTCGATGGAAAGTTTCCTGATGATTCAGAAAAAAAGATTCCAGAAAACTACATTGCTTTAGCTGAGTTGATGGACTTTCTCCAGAGGGTCATGAAGTACAAAATGATTTCTCCCCTGGAATGGGTCAAATGCGTCAGGAGGGCAAACTGCCTTTTCTTTTATAACAAGAACGACAAGCGTCCGTTTTGGAATATGTGCCGATATCAGGTTGTAAAAGTCTTTAAGGGCTTCTTTGGACGATAGCGATAACGACAGGCCGTGTCGACCTGAAGATCTATCGCTCTTGAGTTTGTATTAGATATGAGGTTCAAATGCTAAATTTCTCCGTCGGTCCCGTTCAAATGGACGAATCCATTCTTTCCATAGGAGCAGAGCAGGTTCCGTATTTCAGAACTTCTGAGTTTTCTGCCATCATGCAAGAGAACGAAAGGCTGATTCTGAGCTTCTGCAATGCTTCTTCTGATTGTCGATGTGTTTTTCTTACGGGCTCTGGCACTGCTTCAATGGAAGCCGCTTTGTCCAATTTGCTCTCTAAAGAAGATAAGGTTCTCGTTGTTGATGGCGGCAGTTTTGGTCATAGGTTTGTCCAGCTTTGTCAAATATTCGAAATACCGTATGAGACAATCTCTCTTGAACCAGGCTGTCCTTTAACCGCAGAAAAGCTCGAGCCTTATGCTGACGGTGGCTATACGGCGTTTCTCGTCAATCTTAACGAGACCTCGACGGGGGTTCTGTACGACCTTGATCTGATTTCTGAGTTTTGCGCCGAACACGGCATCTTTCTTTTGGTCGACGCCATTAGTGCTTTTCTTGCCGAATCTATCGATTTTGAAAAACACAAGATTGGGGCTATGCTGATTGGTTCGCAGAAGGCTTTGGCTGTACCTCCTGGTCTGAGCATAATCGTATTGTCAGAGGAAGCACAGGATAGGGTCGCTCGGGCAACTCCTCGATCTTTGTATTTTAATCTTGCTATGGCACTGAAAGACGGCGAACGTGGGCAGACGCCTTTTACTCCGGCTGTTGGCGTTCTGATTCAGCTCAACGCGAGGCTTCGACAGATTGATTCCATTGGCGTCGAGGCGGAAACTGCAAGAATAGCTGCGCAGGCGCAAGATTTTCGAAAGAAAATAGCAAATCTACCTCTTACTGTTTTTACGAAGTCTCTTGGTAATACCGTTACCCCTCTCGAGGTTTCGGGCTCTTCTTCTGCCAAAGATGTCTTTAGCATCTTGAAAGGTGAGTATGGAATTTGGGTTTGTCCAAATGGCGGCTCTCTGGCGGAGAAAGTCTTTCGTGTTGGACATATCGGAAACTTAACCTTCTCCGATAATGATGCTCTCGTTTCGGCCATGGAAGATCTGGTTAAGAAGGGGATTCTTCGATAGAGGAGAGGTGTACGGGGATGAATTCGGGAAAAAAGGTCGTAATTACCTATGGAACGTTTGACTTGCTGCATCATGGTCATGTTGCTCTTTTGGAGCGAGCGAAGGCTCTCGGTGATTATTTGATCGTTGGCGTAACCTCTGATGCTTTTGATCAGGAAAGGGGAAAGCTTAACGTTTGTCAGTCTTTAAGTGACCGTTTAACTGCGGTTAAAGATACGGGAATTGCCGATTCGGTAATCGTCGAGGAATACCGCGGACAAAAGATATCCGACATCAGAGAATTCGGTGTTGATATTTTTGCAATTGGATCCGACTGGGAGGGGAAGTTCGATTACCTTAAGCAGTACTGCGACGTAGTTTATCTTCCGCGCACTCAAGGTATATCTTCTACCGAGTTAAGAGCAAGCAGGCAAGACGATATTGCTCTTGGCTGCATTGGGATTGACTACATCTCTGAACGGCTTATCAAAGAGTCTCAGCATGTTGCCGGTATGGAATGTTGTTCCGTCTTTCCCTTGGAAGGTCAGTCCATGGAGGGCATGGAGGTTTGTCGGTCCAGCAAGATATATGACAACTTAATCGATCTTTTCTCGGCGGTTGACGCGGTGTATATCAATGTTCCGATAAAGTGGCGCTCCCACTATGTTCGTGCTGCGCTTGAAAGCGATTGTCATGTAATCTGCGAGTCGCCGTTGTTCCTCTCCAGGGCAGAAGGTGAGGAGTTGCTTTCTTTGGCCTCTTCGAGGGGCCTTGTTCTCATGGAGGCCTTGAAAACGCTTTATTTCCCTGCTTTTCAGCATCTTAAGCTAATGCTTGAAAGTGGTGCAATCGGAGAGATTAAGGATATACGAGCTTCTTTCAGCCATGTGTTTGATGGGCTCGATTATGAGGATAGATACCAGGGCTCTTTCTTTGATATGGCCTCCTATATTCTTCTTCCCGCTATAGCCTTGCTTGGCGATGATTATCTTGATGCTACGTTGACATGCGGCTATGTCGGTGATTTTTGCAATTGGGCGAAGTGCGATTTGCTTTACGATACGGCTTCTGCAAGCCTTTCCGTTGGACGCGGCGTGAAGACCGAAGGTGATATGGTAATTACGGGAACCAATGGATACATATATGTTCCGTCCCCTTGGTGGAAAACGGATTATTTCGAATTGCGTTTTGAAGATCCAAGAGAGAACAAGAAGTATTTCTATGACTATGCAGGGGATGGCCAGAGATACGAATTGTTCGAGTTTGCTCGGTTGATTAATTTTGCAAAGCAAGGGTATAGCCCCATGCAGTCGGAAGATGACGTTTTGGCAGTATGTGATTTGGTCGAAAAATTCGATAAGGGTGACGTAAGGGTTCTTAGGCCCGGCAAATATACATTCGGTGGTGGTGAAAAGGTGAATGATAGGTAGCTGATTCTTTCAGTTTTCGGTTGAGCATGGAGCTGTAAGTAAAAATGGGCATCGACCTAAGTCGGCGCCCATTTGTGTTGTTTGGGTCATATTGCGGGGAGAAAGCTCCAAGCCTGTTAAGCAAGGTCTGCCAAGCGATGCGGGGAGGCTGTCGTGTCGAACGTCATTTTCTGTTAATCGCGTTTTCCCATAGGCAGATTTACGAACTCTATAAGCTCGGTTCTGCTGTGTATCCCTAGCTTTTGGTAAATATGCTTAATGTGCGTTTGCGCCGTCGAAGGGGAAATGTAGAGAACATTGGCGGCGCTTTTTGGCGTGTGTCCCTTTCCTATAAGAAGTATCACGTCGTATTCGCGTTGGGATAACTTGTATTCGCGTGCTATCTCGACGCAGTTTTTCTCCAGTTCGCTTTCGTGTATAGGCTCTGTCGTTACGGTTCGAATGCAGGCTTGTTGGTCGTTGAGCAGAATCTGAAGAACGCAGAGCAGGCATATGCAGACAAGTCCGGCAATTTCCATCGTGCTATCTTCGCTCCATCCAAGCGATATTGAATTATGGGCAACGTTGCCTACGAACATGGCAGCGCAAATACATCCTTCGCTATACCCGAACGCTGTGGTAGAGGTAACGTATCCTTTGACGACGAGGGAAATGAAATATGTTGCAAGAAGTACGTCGAAGGCGACCGTTGCCGCCATGCTTACGATATACGATGCGGTCGCGATTTTCTCGTTTCCCATGAGAGAAAGGGCGATGCCCAGTATGCAGAGGAAAAGCATCCAAGAGAAAATCTTTCCTGTCTGCATCTTTTCGTGAAGAAGGTACTTCGGCAATGCCGCAATGAGCATAAAGAATGCTCCCGTGGCAACGCTAAGGGGAATGGCGTTATGCCCTATTGGGAGAAGGTTCGTGTCAATGGATGCCCAAGAGTATGTCCCAATGGAGCATGCGATGAATGCTATCGTGCATATCTTGAGAATGGCGAGCCGGCTTGTTTTTCTACATGCTGCTGGCGGATGGGGGGTAGTTCGCATGCTTCCGCATTCTTTTCAGAGCTATGAGCATTCCGCCTGAAAGAAGAGGCGTTACGGCGACGAATATGCAGGAAACTACGGGAGGGGTAAAAGATGTGAGTGCTATTGATGCTAGAAGGGTTGCCCCGAACCCAAAAGCAATTCCCTCGCCGTTATCGTTTCTTGTGGAAGCATAGTAGTCTCCCCAAAGATGCCAGAGGAAGGCGGAGGATGCTCCAGCCACGATGGAGCCAGAAAGATAAAGTCCGTTTATGCTGCTTATGCGAGACAGTTCAATAAGAAGAGTTCCTCCAAAGACGAGAAGGGGCGCAATCGCATAAAGAAGGGGAAACGCCGATAAATGTCTTTTACGCAGGCATAGCAGGACTATGAATTGGACGATTGCCGCAGAGAGGAGGACGAAAAGCCAAGACTCGTTTTCTCCGGGTGCTGTTACTGCTGATTCTCCATAAAGATTGGGAACGAACCAGAGACAATAGCACCATGTCCAGAAAAATCCAGGACCGCACATTTCGAGCGCTTTGATTTTCACGATTCGGCCCTCCTTCGCGTACTTAATTATATTTCCTCTGGTAACGAAGCCTCCTTTTCTTCCGTTGAACGTCCTACCCAAAACGAGGGTAATTTGCTTTTGCCCTCATCATGGGGATGAAGGAAGGGAGATGAAGGGTGAATATTACCTTGCCAAGAGGTAAAGCAAGGCAAGGAGGGTTGCTATGACGTCGATGGCGAAAATTTCAAGAAGGGGTTTTGTCAAGGTTGCTGCGACTGCTGCTGTTCTCGGAACGATGGGCGGGTTGCTTTCTTCCTGCGGCAAGCAAGAGGCCAAGTCGTCTGCGAAAGGCGAGCATACTGCCGATTTTGTGGTAGTTGGAGGCGGAATTGGCGGGCAGAGCGCGGCGATAAGGGCTTCAGAGATGGGAGCTAGTGTCGTGCTTCTGGAGAAGCTGAACGTCTTAGGAGGAGATTCAGCTATCAGTTCTGGAACCATTCATGCGCCGGGAACAAAAGCTCAGGCGGCACAGGGGTTCGATGGAGATGCCATCGACATTTACATTGAGGATTTGCGTCTGGATGCTCCGGAATTCTCGACACCTGGGGAGCCTATGTGCCATGCGCTTTTCGAGGGCGCCGCAGAGATGGTTGACTATCTCGAAGAGAATGGTATTGCGTTCCTTCCGATAGCGGAACCAGACTACAGGGCGCATAATGTTGACGGCGGCGGTGGGGCGTTGATGAAATTCATGAAAGAACGTCTTGAGGAATCCAGTGCCGAAATCTATACAGAAACACCGGCTGCGTCTCTTGTTATTGACGGCGAAAAGGTCGTCGGCGTTATGGCTGGCGAAGAACTCTTCAACGCAACCAAAGGTGTCATTCTTGCAACTGGGGGCTTTGCCAACAACGTGGAGCTTGTGGCGAAGTATGCCCCCGATTTTTCCGATGTTCGTGCGGTTTCCAGTGAAGGTGCCGAAGGCGAAGGATTGGAAATGGGTATGGAGGTCGGGGCGTCTACGATGGCTCTGGAAAGCGGAATGCATACGTATTTCGTCAGCACGCAGGGCATGGCGGACATGTCGTGGCAATGCGCGTCTTCTTCAGCGATTATTGTGAACAAAAACGGAGAGCGTTTCCATGCAGAAGACTGCCATTACGATGCGGCAGGTAAAATCGGCATGGAACAGCCCGATTGCATGGCGTATATGATTTTCGATACCGCTGCGCGCGATAAATACGAGATTTTCGAAGACAGCTTCGCCTCCAATATTGTCGTAGAAGGAGCTAATGTCGACGAGCTTGCTTCAACGATAGGCGCATCGGGTCTTGCGGATGCTGTGGCGCATTATAACGATATGGCTGCACAGGGTGTTGACGGCGATTTTGGCAGAGAGGCATGCGTCGAGCCTCTAGTTGGTCCGGAATTCTACGCTATCGAAATCGAGCCATGCTACTACTATTCCTACGGCGGTCTCGTAATCGACGAAGAGGCGCGCGTTCTTTCCGAGGCCGGCAGCCCTATTGAAGGATTGTTCGCCTGCGGCGAAGTGTGTGTTTCCTCCGAAGTGAGAGAGGGTTTGCTGTATTCCTCGGGATTAAGCCAAGGATACGTATTCGGACGAAAGGCTGTCGAGGCGGCGTTAGCATAAGGCTGATTGAGAGCGGGACCAGGCACTGCGCCTGGTCCCGCTTGTGTATCGGTGAGCGAAGGGTTGCTTGCTACCGCTTTTCGTCCTCTTCCATCACGCGGTAGACCTCGAGTTCCCACATCTTACGGTGCGCCTTGGCCACCGTGTCTAGGATGGCGCCCGCCGTCAATGAGAGCGCGCCGCAGAACACCAGACCGGTTGCCAGGATGGCGGAGGGTACCTTTGATACGTAGCCCGTTGCGAAGAATTCGGCGATTACAGGCGCACCGGCAGCAAGCCCCAGAATCAGGAACAGCAGCGTCACCCAGCCAAAGAACGCGAACGGCCTGCATTCCCTAAACAGGCTTGCGATGGCCATGAGTACCTTCGCGCCGTCCTCGAAGGTGGAAAGCTTGCTCTCGCTTCCCTCGGGGCGGTCGCGGTATTCGATGGGTACGTCTACGATGCGCCAGCGTTTGTCCACCGCGTGGATGGAAAGTTCCGTCTCGATCTGAAAGCCTGCGGAAAGCACCGGCATGGTCTTGACGAATGCGCGGTTGAACGCGCGGTAGCCGGTCATTACGTCGTCGAAGGCGTAGCCGTAAATGGTCTTGATCAGCCAGCGTACCAGGTTGTTGCCGAAGCCGTGGAATGCGCGGTCGTTCTCTTCTCCGTAGCTGCCGTTGGATAGGCGGTCGCCTACGGTCATGTCGGCTTCGTCGGCGGCGAGCGGCGCGATAAGCGCAGGAGCGGCCTCGGCGGGGTAGGTGTCATCGCCGTCCACCATGATGTAGTAGTCGGCATCTATGTCGCGAAACATCTGGCGTACCACATTGCCCTTGCCCTGGCGCGGCTCGCGCTTCACCACGGCGCCGTGCTCGCGGGCGATTTTGGCCGTATCGTCCGAGGAATTGTTGTCGTAGACGTAAATGTCGGCCTCGGGCAGGACGCGCTTGAAATCGTCCACCACCTTGCCAATGGTGACGGCCTCGTTGTAACAGGGGATGAGTACGGCAATTTTCTCTGACATCGTTTCTCCGGGGTAGCGTGTGGTTGCATAACGGTGTTGATGCGGACGGTTACGGCGAATCTCGGCGCACGGTTAGTCGTCGTGCGCTTCTTTGTCTTCCTCCATGGAGTCCATGGCCTTGTTGAATGCTTCGTTCGCTCTACGTTGCCCGGTGGCGGGGCGCGGATCGTAGTGATGGCGCAGCACGGGTCCAAGTAGATGAAGATGGACGATGAAGTACGTGGATATGCCTGCGGCAATGGCCACGAACACCAGGCGCAGAACGCCGTCCGTTTCGGTGATGAAGATGGCGGATACGGCCAGAACGGCGGTCCAACCCCACATGATCAAAACCGTTTTACGCTGGCTGAAGCCTTCTTTGAGCAACTGATGGTGAATGTGCCCGCGATCGGCCTGTTGGATGGGCTGATGCGCACGCGTGCGGCGGATGATGGCCGATGCGGTGTCAATAATTGGCACGCCCGCCACCAGGATGGGAACCAGCAGCGAAACGAAGAGCGCGGAGCGCGTGGTGGCGAAAAGCGATACCACGCCAAGCGAAAGCCCCAGCAGAAGCGATCCGGAATCGCCCATGAAGATGGAGGCAGGATTGAAATTGAACTTCAGAAAACCAAGGCAGATGCCTATGAGTGCCGCACAGAGGAATGCGGCGTCTATGCGAAACGTCAGAACGGCGAAAATGAACATGGTAAGCGCCGCGATGGCCGTGATGCCCGATGCAAGGCCGTCAAGGCCATCTATCAGGTTGATGACGTTCATGAATGCGACAAGGTAGAAGATAGTGATCGGGTAAGACCAGAAGCCGAATTCGATATAACCCGGCCCGATGGGGTTGTGGATGCTGGACAGAAGCAGGCCCGAGCATGCCACGATAAGCGCCGCCAGCAGCTGGCCCAGAAGCTTGTGGAACGGCTTAAGATCCCAGATGTCATCCGCAGCGCCCACGAGAAAGATGACCACCACGCCTGCGAACACCCCGGGATAGAACACGTCGCGCCCGACGGGGCTGTAGAGCGGGTAGTGCCAGTCGAAGAATTCAGAGCCTATCCATATGACCAGCAGCGCGGCCAAAAGCCCGCCGAACATGGCCACGCCTCCGAAACGGGCAGTGGGCTTTTTGTTGACGCGACGCTCGCTTGGGTAGTCTACGGCATCAAGCTTGAACGCAAGCTTGCGCACCGGCGGAACCAATGCCATGGTTACAACGCAGGCGACCGCAGCCGCTATGCCGAAATGTAACCAAATCATGCGTCTCCGTTCGATGTGTTCTGAAAATATGGGTATGCAGACCAAGCATTCGGATGCATACCAAACGATTATTCTATAATATGTGTTTCCGTAATGCGATGGATTTATAGGAGTCTTTCTGTGGCGATTTCACCAGACATCAGCGTAATCATCCCCGTCTACGGGGTGGAGCAGTGGGTCGCGCGTGCTATCGAATCCGTGCAGCGTCAGACGCTCTCGAACTTCGAGCTTATCCTCGTCGACGATGGAAGCCCTGATAAAAGCGGTGAAATCTGCGATTCGTATGCGAAGGAAGACAAGCGCATTCGTGTCATCCATAAAGAAAACGGGGGCGCGGCAAGTGCACGCAATGCCGCCATCGCCGTGGCTCGCGGCGAATATCTCTTTTTCATGGATGCGGATGATTGGTGCGAGCCCGAGATGCTCGAGCGCATGCATAAACGCGCCGAAGAAGGTTCGTTCGATTTGGTGATAGCCGGTTTCTACATCGATACTTATCGCTCGCAGGACAAATTCTTCCGAGAAGTGAAAAGCCTGCCGTCCAAGACCTACGCCTCTGCCCGGGAATTTCGCGAGGATGCCTACCGGCTTTTCGACAGGAATTTGCTTTACACTCCGTGGAACAAGCTTTTCCGCGCATCGTATCTGCGGGAGCGAGACATTGTGTTCCCGAACGTCTGGTGGGACGATCTGCCCTTCAACCTCGCGGTTCTGCGCGATATCGAGCGTGTAGCCTTGATGGAGGAGCCGTTCTACCATTTTCTGCGCGCGCGCTCTGAGAGCGAAAACACCAAATATCGCCCCGGCACCTTCGAAAAGCGCGAGGAAGAGGACGGGTGGATGCGCGAGCTGTATGAGCATTGGGGCGTTTCATCGCCGGAGTCGATGGAGTTTCTGGCGCGTCGCCACGTGGAACGCGTGGTGGGCTGCATCGAAACGCTGACGTGCAAGGACTGCCCGCTTTCCGTCGAAGAGCGCAAGGCGGAGGTTTCCCGCATGGTCTTGGCGCCCTCGGTCCAAGACGCCGTGGCCGCGGCGCGTCCCGGCTCGCTCATGCTGAAGGCCATGCTTGCCCCCATCCGCTGGCGCAAGCCGGGCCTCATGATGGCGGAGAGCCGCTTCATTTCCTGGGTGAAGCGCAACTTCGTCGGCGTGTTCGCATACTTGAAGGCCCATCGCTAGCGCGTTGGGGCAAACGCCGTATATCCTGTTTGGCAAAAGGGGCGGATTAGCAAGAATCCGCCCCTTTTTTCATGAACCTATTTCTCCAAATACGCCTGCAGGCCGCTCCATTGGCGCGCCGCTTCGGCGTATCCCTGCTCGTAGAGGGCAAGGAGCTTCCCAGGGTCTTTCTCCATGCTTGAGATGGTGACCGGCTCGGGCGGCTGAATCATGAAGATTTTGCCTTCGTCATGCAGCCTGCGCACCCATCGGTACGTGCGGTTATATTCGAAATGACGATGCTCCATGCGCTCCGCGAAAAGAGGGTAGTCGCTGTAAGCCCGATGAACCAGCGGCATGGTCTTGTTCGGACTCTTTATATAGGTTGCATCCTGCGTCAGCACGACGATGTGCTTGTCTCCCACGCCGTTTAAGATGCAATGCAACAAAGGCACGCTGTCGCACGGGCCTCCGTCAAGGAGCTTTTTGCCGTCCACCTCGATGATTTTCGACACCAGCGGCATGCTCGCGGACGCTTGCAGATACAGCAGATCGCGATCGTCGTGCGCGTCTTTCATGACGTGGTAGTCCGCCTCGCCGGTTTCGAGGTTGCTTGCCACGGTGGTCAGCTGCATGGGGGAGTTGCGAAACGCGTCGAAGTTGAAAGGCTCGAGCCTATTGGGGATTTCGTCGAACATGAAATCGCGCCTGATGGCGCTGCCGGTGAGCGCGAAGTTGCGCATGGACAGATAGCGCGGATCGCCGCAATACTTCGTATTGAGGTAGCATGTGCGGCCGAGCTCGCCCGCCACGTAGTTGTAGCCGTTCAGCGCGCCTGCGCTGGTGCCTACGACGTTTTTGCACCACAGGCCGTTGTCCATGAAATAATCCAGCACGCCGGCGGTGAACTGGCCGCGCATGGCCCCGCCTTCCAAAATCAGGTTGACGTCCAAGACGGGGGACCCCTCGTAGGCAGGCGTGCGTTGCGCGGCGGGGCTTGTGTAATACGATTGCTTCATGCGTGCTCTTTTCCTGATGCGCGGCGAGGCGTTCTCTTGGTTGCTTTCTGCAATCCTCGAGCAAAGCGGCGGGCCGGTCAAGCGTCTGCACCAGACCATCGAATAATCAACGCCGCGGTAACGCGGATGTGCGCAGATCGTGGCGAAGCGCTCCGGGCTTGCAATATCGGCCTTATATGATATTATTTCGGTATCAAATAACAGGTTGGAGCCTGAAGCCAGACGAGGGGAATCGAAGGAAAACCGCGTCCGCCTAAGGCATCCGCCCATCGCGAAAGGACCTATCATGGCACACGTTATCAACGCTTCCGAGTTCGAATCCAAGGTCATCCAGGCACAGGGCCCGGTTTTGGTGGACTTCTTCGCCACCTGGTGCGGCCCCTGCAAGATGCTCGCCCCGGTTCTTGACGAAGTTGCCGCAGAGGTCGAAGGCAAAGCGGCGGTTTACAAGGTTGATATCGATCAGTCTCCCGAGCTTGCCCAGCGCTTCGGCATCATGAGCGTTCCCACCATCCTCGTCTTCGAGAACGGCGAGGTCAAGCGTTCCACCATGGGCGCGCAGCCCAAGCAGAACCTCCTGGCGCTTCTGGGCTAGGCTCTTTGAATCAAACGCGAAGCCCGGCTCGTCGAGTCGGGCTTTTTTTTTCATCGCGCGGAGACGTTTGCTGCGGTCGCGCGAGTTCGTAACCTTTCGCAAGCTTTTCGGCGTGTTCGCCCGCTTGCTTTACCAGGGAGATTACCATGGAGAAGAACACTCATTTCAACGTCGCTGTCATAGGTCAGGGTCCTGCGGGCCTTACGTCGGCGCTTTACGCCGCCCGCTCCGGGCTTTCCACGGTCGTGTTCGAACGAATGGGGCCAGGCGGTCAGATGACCGAAACCGAGCACTTGGACAATTACCCGGGATTCGCCGAAGGCGTTTCTCCGTTCGATTTGGCCTTTGCCATGAGCGCTCAGGCGAACCGCTTCGGCGCCGTTTCCGTTAACGAGGAGATTTCGTCTCTGGACCTTGCGTCCTCTCCTAAAAAGCTCGTGACGGCGTTCGGCGGCGAATACACCGCCGATGCCGTGATTCTTGCTATGGGTGCCGAGCCGCGTGCCCTCGGCGTCGATCGCGAAGGCGAACTCGCGGGCAAAGGCGTTTCGTACTGCGCGACGTGCGACGGCGGGTTCTTCCGCGGAAAGACCGCCGTGGTCGTGGGAGGCGGCAATACCGCGCTCGGCGACGTGCTGTATCTCTCTCGCATTTGCTCCGAGGTTCACCTGGTCCACCGTCGCGAGGGCTTCCGTGCCGATGCCGTCTATACGGATGCGCTCGAAGACCTTGCCAACGTGACGGTTCATGTGAACAGCGTCGTCGACGGCCTTCATGACGAAGAAGGCAAGCTCTCGGCCGTGACCGTGCGCAACGTTAAGACTGGCGATTCCTTCGAGCTGCCCACGTCGGCTTTGTTCGTGGCCGTGGGCACGCAGCCGAAAAACACGCTGCTCGAAGGCTCGGGCATCGAGCTCGATGCGGCGGGCTACGTTGTGGCGGGCGAGTCGGGTGCTACGAGCATCCCCGGCGTCTTCGTTGCGGGCGATTTACGCACGAAAGCGTTGCGTCAGGTATCCACCGCCGTTGGCGATGGCGCGAATGCCGCTAACGCTGCTTTCGAATTTCTGTCGCTTTCGTAAAATGCTTTTGCGCTAGCGTAAAATACGCGCATCGCTCATGCGGTGCGCGTTGTTGCGTTCGGGGGCGTTTTGCCGCGCCGTGCGCGTATGCCGGCTTTCGCGCGATTGCGCCGCATCGTCATTCTGAGCGGCGCTGTGCGGCATACAATCCGCTTTCCCGAAGACGCGAATGCATCGTCAACACAAAGGAGGAAAGGCATTCATGAGTTTGAAGAAGAAACTGCTCGCCTGCGCATGCGCCGCGTTCGTGGCGTGCGCGGCGTTTGCCCTGGCGGGCTGCGCGGGCAATTCCCAGCAAGAGGCTCCGTCGGAGGGCGCCAAGCAGGCGTCCATGCGCATCGGCACCATGCAGACCGAGGATTCGCTTCCGTTCTGGGTTGCTGAGCAGGATGGCCTGTATACCGCGAACGGCGTCTCCGCCGATGTGGAAATCGTGACCTTCCAGAGCGCCCAGGAGCTTTCCACCGCATTCGCGGCGGGCGAGATCGATGCGGCCATGACCGATGTGCAGCAGGCTGCGGCCTTGCAGCTTTCGGGCGTGGACGTCCAGCTTGCTTGGGTGACTTTGGGCTCTGACGCTTCCCAGGGTCGTTTCGGAATTATGACCTGCCCCGAGTCGGGTATCACCAGCTTGGCCGACCTTGCAGGCAAAGGAATCGGCGTCGGGTCCAACACCGTTCCCGAGTACGTCATGGACAAGCTCATGGAGGCCGCCGGGGTGCCTGAAGACCAAATCGCAAGCGAAGAGATCAAGAAGATGCCCGTTCGCTACGAATCCATGGCGAACAACCAGGTGGCCGCTGCCGCCCTGCCTGCGAGCCTGCTTGCTTTGGGCGAGGCGCAGGGCATGGTGCTTCTGGCCGACGATACCCAGGGAGACAATATCAGCCAGTCCGTTCTCGCCGTGCGCGGCGGTTGGCTCGAAGAAGGCGGTGCGGCAACGCTCGATATCGTGCGCGATGCATGGAATCAGGCCGTAGACGAAATCAATACCGACCCCGAGGCCTATCGCGCGCTTCTCGTGGAAAAGGCCAACCTCCCCGAGCTGGTTGCCGACACGTATGCCATCTCCACGTATCCCGAGGCGGCGCTTCCCACGAAGGATATGGCTCAGCCCGTCTTGGACTGGATGCTCGACAAGGGATATCTGGTGGAAGCTTTGACCTATGACGAAGGTAACGGCACGTTTTCCAAGGCGGAGTAAATTACCGTCGGGGCTTTTTGCCGCGTGCAAGAGGGGCTGATGCCTTTGCGGGATCGTCGATGGTTTCGATTCTCGCGGCGTTTGCCGCACCTACGAATTCACGCGATGAAAAGACCATGAAGAGTGTTTCGGCGTGGTATTATTTACCGTTGGAAAAACAACGGCAGATGTCCGCGCAACGATCCGCCGCCGTTGAAGGCGGCGGATTGCTTTTTCGCTTCATGCCGGCGCGGACGCGCTTCGACGAGAATAAGGAATATCCATGCGCGATAAACTCGAAAAAATAATCAAGGGCTACGAAGAGCTCCAGGCCAAGCTTGGCGACCCTGCCGTTCTGGCCGATCAGAAGGAATACACGCGTCTTTCGAAAGAGTATGCCAACCAGGGCCCGCTCGTCGAAAAAGCCCGCGAATACGTGCAGGCGTGCGACGATATCGCCGATGCGAAGGAGATGCTCGACGATCCCGACATGAAGGAATTTGCCCAGGAGACCATCTCTGCGGCCGAGTCGAAGCTTCCCGCGCTCGAGGAAGACATCAAGTTCATGCTCATCCCTTCCGACCCCGCTGACGACAAGAACATCATCGTCGAGATTCGCGCCGCCGCAGGCGGCGACGAGGCCGCCATTTTCGCGGGTGACCTGTACAAGATGTATATGCGTTTCTGCGAGCAGCATCGCTGGAAGGTGGAGACCATGGACGTCTCCGCATCCGAGGCGGGCGGTTACAAGGAGATTCAGTTCAAGGTAAAGGGCGATAAGGTCTACTCGGTTATGAAGTTCGAATCGGGCGTTCATCGCGTCCAGCGCGTTCCCAAGACCGAAAGCCAGGGCCGCATCCACACGTCCACGGCAACCGTGGCTGTTCTTCCCGAGGCGGACGAGATCGATATCGAAATCAACGAGAACGACCTGCGTATCGACGTATATCGCGCAGGCGGCCCGGGCGGTCAGTGCGTTAACACCACTGACTCCGCCGTGCGCATCACCCATCTTCCTTCCGGTCTGGTCGTTCAGTCTCAGGACCAGAAATCGCAGCTGCAGAACAAGATCGCGGCCATGGCCGTTCTGCGCGCGCGCCTTTACGAAAAGATGCTTGCCGAGCAACAGGCCGCCGAAGGCGCCGAGCGCCTGGCTCAGATCGGATCGGGAGACCGCGCCGAGAAAATTCGCACCTACAACGGCCCCCAGGACCGCGTGACCGATCACCGCATTGGCTTTAACGCCACCTACAACGGCGTGCTTCTGGGTGACAACCTGGGAGATGTCATCACCGCCTTGCAGGCCGCCGATCGCGCCCGCAAGCTGGAGCAGGCGGTCTAGGGTGCCTGAGCCCGCCGATACCTGGACGATCAAAGCGGCGCTTGACTGGACCGTGGGGTTTCTCGAGCGCAAAGGGGACGAGCATGCTCGCCTCTCGGCCGAGTGGCTCCTTTCCGAGGCCACGGGCCTGCGCCGCATCGATCTCTATGTCAATTTCGAACGCCCGCTTTCCATGGAGGAGCGCGATGTTTTGCGCGGTTTCGTCACGCGTCGCGCTTCTGGCGAGCCTCTGCAATACATCACGGGCGAGGTGGCGTTTCGCCATATCGCCGTCAAGGTCCGTCCGGGCGTTTTGATTCCGCGTCCCGAGACCGAGGTGCTCGTGAGCGAGGCGTTGGCGCTTCTTCCGGCGCCTGAGCGTCGTTGCGCGGTGGATTCGCTTTCTTACGCCGAGCTCGAAGAGCTGCTTGCGCCGAAGGAAGAGGCCGACGAAGGGCAAAAGGCGAAAGGCGGGGAAGGGCTGGCTCCCGCGTTCGATTCCTCGTGCGCCCCTTTGGTGGCCGATCTTTGCACGGGAAGCGGATGCATCGCGTGCTCCATCGCCTACGAAAGGCCCCGAGCGCGCGTGGTGGCAACCGACCTTGCCCCCGAAGCCGTGGCGCTTGCCCGCGAAAACGCAGCCGCCCTCGGGCTTGAAGACCGCGTTCGCGTTTTGGAGTGCAACCTTGCGGACGCCGTTCCCGAGCGCCTGAACAGTTCGTTCGACCTGGTGGTTTCCAATCCGCCTTATATCCCCGACGCCGTTATGGAGAACCTTCCCGACGAAGTGTCCGATTTCGAGCCGAGGCTTGCTTTGGCGGGCGGTCCTGACGGGTTGGATGTTTTCAGGAGGATGCTTCCCGTCATGCACCGGCTGCTGCGCGTTGGTGGCGCGTTTGCCTGCGAGTTGCACGAGGAATGCCTCGATGACGCGGCGGACCTCGCGCGCGGTGCGGGCTATGAATCAGTCGAGGTGAAGGCCGACCTCACGGGTCGTCCTCGCATTCTCGTTGGTCGCAAGTCTTAAGGTTCGTGCCTCGTTTCCTTTGTTTCGAACGCCGCGTTTCGCGAATTTCGTGAGCAAGCGTCGTCGTTGATGCGCTTCAATCGTCCGTTTCCCGTCTTCTCGCATTGCGATACGGCGTGCTCGGTATAATCCAATCCATATGCTGTGATTCGCAGCGGATATACGTGCAAGCATAAGACGGACGGGAGTGTGCCGTGAAAATTCTTGTTACCGATAAAATCGTCGATGAAGGCATAGCGATCCTTCGCGGCAAAGGCTACGAAGTCGATGCTCGCTACGGCATGACCCCCGAGGAGCTGCTCGCTGCGGTGCCCGCATACGATGCTCTCATCGTCCGTAGCGCCACCCGCGTGACCGCGGAGGTCATCGAGGCTGCGAAAAACTGCAAAATCATCGGCCGTGCTGGCGTCACCTGCGACAATATTGACGTAGACGCTGCCACTGCGGCGGGTATTCCCGTCTGCAACGTTCCCACTAGCAACATCGTCTCCGCCGCCGAGCACACCATGGCGCTCATGCTCGCCGCCGCGCGTGAGATTCCCGCGGCAAGCAACTCCTTGCACGAAGGCCGTTGGAGTCGCGACGAATTCATGGGACACGAGCTGTTCGAGAAGACTCTCGCTATTTTCGGTCTGGGTCGTATCGGCGGCCTGGTCGCCGAGCGTGCTCGCGCGTTCGGCATGCGCGTGATCGGCTACGACCCGTATTGCTCGGTCTCTCGCGCAAGCCAGCTCGGCGTCGCCCTGTGCGACAGCATGGACGAAGTTCTGTCGGCGGCAGACTTCATCACGGTTCACGTCCCTCGCACGGAAGAGACCTATCACATGTTCTCCGCCGAGGAATTCTCTAAGATGAAAGACGGCGTGGTTCTGGTGAACACCGCCCGCGGCGGCATAATCGACGAAGCGGCCATGGCCGACTTCATGGCCGCCGGCCGCGTGTTCGCCTGCGGCGTTGACATGCTCGAGGCCGAGCCCGCTCCCGAAACCCCCCTCGCCGAGTTCGATCGCGCCGTTCTCACGCCGCATCTGGGCGCGAACACCGAAGAGGCGCAAGCGCGCGCCGGCGTGAATATCGCACGCTATGTCGCCAACGGTCTCGAAGGGCTGGTCGTTCCCACGGTCATCAACATGGTTTCAAGCGACCTTGCCGACGCCGTGGCCAATTACATTCCCGCATGCCAGATGTGCGGCAGCGTGCTCGCGCAGCTTTCGGGCGGCATTCCGAAGAACCTCTCCATCATGGCGGCAGGTCCTTGCGCTAACGACCTGCAGGTTCTTTCCGCGTCTGCTTTGGGCGGCGTGCTTTCGCGCCAGGGCCAGGCCTCCGTTTCCTCTGAGAACGTGGACGCGTCCGCCCGTCGTCACGGCGTGAAGATGGACGTGTCCGTCTCGGCCGATTCGCGCGGGTACGACTCCATCGTATCCATGGAAGCCGACGGTCTTGAAATCTCCGCAACAGTCCCGGGCTCTCTGCATGAGACGCATATCGTCTCCATCCTGCGCTACCGTCTTGACGTGGTGCCCGCCGATTACGCCCTTGTCTTCCTGTATCCTGACGAGCCCGGCCAGATCGGCCGTATCGGCACCATCCTCGGCGAGGAAGGCATCAACATCTCCACCATGGCGATCGGCAAGCGGACCGACTGCAAAGAGGTGCTCGTCTTCCTGAACGTGGAAAGCGAGGCTTCCAAGGATGTCGTCGATCGCGTTGCCGCGGCAATCGACGCGAACAAGGCATGGAGCATCCGTCTGTAAGACTCCGTGTCCGCGCGGAAAAGATAATCGTGACATTATGTATATGCCGTCGGTATTCTTCCGACGGCATTTTTCCGTGTGTTAGAATGTCCGTCTGTACGTAAAGCATACGAATGTGTACACGTGAGAAATAGAGAAAACGAAACGGAAAAGGACACTCTCTATGTCGTTCATGGATTTCATCAGCAACCTGTTCGGGGGTTTCGGGGGCGCCTCTTCGTGCGACCTCGCTATTGACCTTGGCACCGCAAATACGCTTGTTGCCGTAACGGGGCAGGGTGTTGTGCTGAACGAGCCGAGCGTCGTGGCGATCGAGCGCAGTACGCATCGCGTTCTGGCCGTCGGTCATGAAGCCAAACAGATGATCAACCATACTCCCGATGCATTTTCTGCAGAGCATCCCTTGCGCGACGGCGTCGTCGCCGACTACGACGTGACCGAGGCCATGCTTTCCGCCTTCATCAATAAAGCGATAGAGCGCCGTTACCCGTGGCAGCCCAAGCCGCGCATCGTCATCTGCATTCCTTGCGGCGCCACTTCCGTCGAGAAGCGCGCTGTTTTCGAAGCGGCGATTCAGTCTGGCGCACGCCAGGCCTACCTTATCGAGGAGCCCATGGCCGCCGCTATGGGTGCGGACCTTCCCGTCACCGAGCCTACCGGCTCTATGGTCGTAGACATCGGCGGCGGAACCACCGAGGTCGCGGTCATCTCCCTCGGAGGCATCGTGACCAGCTCTTCGCTGCGCATCGCGGGCAACAAGATGGACGAGGCGATCGCTATGCATCTGCGCGACCTGCTCGGCATTAAGGTGGGCGAGCGCACGGCGGAAATCATCAAGATCAAAATCGGCTCCATTCTGCCGTTCGAAGACGGCCGCGAGAAGGATATGATCATTTCCGGCCAGGACGTCATCACCGAGCAGCCTCGCGAGGTTACCATCCAGTCTGAAGACGTGCGCGCCGCGCTTCAGCCTCCCATCGAGGAAATGGTCGTTCACATCAAGGAGACCTTCAAAAAGACCAACCCCGACCTCGCCAGCGACATCATCTCCAACGGCATTCTGCTTACGGGCGGCGGCGGCCTGCTTTCCGGTCTCGACCGCTTCCTCACGCAACGCCTCGAGATTCCGGTCTGGACGAGCGAGACAGCCCTTACCAATGTTGCCATGGGTTGCCTGAAAGTGCTCGAGACGCCCTCTGCCCTCAAGCAGACGCTTATGCGCTCTAAGTAAAAGGCGACGTTTACAAAGCACTTCGCGCCGGACGTTTGTCCGGCGCTCTAGTTTCAGGAGGATTTTCTTCATATGTCCTACAAGCAGCCTTCGTATAAAAAGAAAAGCTTCGCTCCTTCGGGCGCGGTGCTTTTGGCCGTGCTTTTGGTCGTGTCGGTCGTGTCCGCCTCGTTGTACGGCAGGGAAGACCAGTCGGGGCCTTTGCATAACGTGCAAAGCGTTGCAGGTATGCTGGCAAGCCCCGTCCAGTTTCTCGGCGTGGGCGTCGCGTTCGCAGAAGAGGCGGCAGGCGATGCCATCCAAAACGCGACGACGGACAATGCCACCTATACCGCGCTTCAGGAGGAAAACGCCCAGCTTAAAGCTCAGCTTGTGCAGGCCGAGGAGTATCGCCTGGAGGCTCAGCGTCTCCAGGGCCTACTCGACCTGTCTGACCAATACGGCATCGAGGGCGTCACCGGTCGCGTGATCGGACGCAATCCCGACTCGTGGGACCGCGTGGTGACGATCGATGTGGGTTCGAACGAAGGGGTCGAGCTCGGGTTTCCCGTCATGGGTTCGAGCGGTCTGCTCGGCCAGGTCATAGAGGTGAGCCCGCTGACGTGCAAGGTTCGCCTCATAGACGATCCCCAAAGCGGCGTGGCGGTGTATATCCAGGGCAACCGCGCCGAAGGCGTGGTGAAAGGCTCGGTCGACGGCCTGCTGTATTTGGAATACGTTGACTCCTCCGTCGAGGTGAACGTGGGCGATGTGCTTGTTACCTCGGGTATCGGGGGGAGCTATCTTCGCGGCATGCAGCTCGGCACGGTTTCGGCCGTCCGCAGCTCGGCCGGAACCTCCGACCGCACCATCATCGTTGCCCCGCTTGCCGCAGCCGATCCCCTCGAGGAAGTGACGGTGGTTACTTCGGTGGGCACCCCCCTGGACGAATCTTCCGACTCCGACGCATCTTCGACCGGTGATGGCGCGCAAGACGGCGCATCGTCTGACGAGGCCGACGGTGAATAGCATGCGCGACTCGGTGTTTCTCGCCCTGGGAGCCTGCATTGCTCTTGCCATCCAAATCATCTTCGCTCCTGCCGTCTCCATTCTGGGCTCCATGCCCAATTTCCTCGTGGTCTTCGTGGGGGTTGCTTCCATGTTTCGCCCCAGCGACGCCTCCGTCGTCACGGCGTTCTTTCTCGGCATGGCGTTCGACCTGGTAGCAAGCGGAACGCCCGGCGTCATGTCGTGCCTTTTGACGGTTGCGGCGTTCGTCTCGGCCCGTGCGTCGGTGATTCTTGGTAACGACACGCTTTCGGTCTCGCTCCTTATCAGCATGGCGGCGTCTCTTTTCGTGGAGGTGTGCTACGCCCTGTTCTACGTCGCAACGACCGATGTGACGATGTTCGACGCGATTTTGCTGAGAGGCCTTCCGTGCGCGCTGTACGATTGCGCGGTGTGTCTCATCGTGATGCCGCTGCTTTCGGCGGCGTTCGCTCGCCAGGCGCCCCGCCGCTCGGCCCCTGAATCTTCCACGATTCGTCTGCGTTAGGAGGCAAAGACATGACAACCGCAATCATCACCGCAATCGTCATCGTCGTCATTGCCGGCGTGGCGTTGTTCATCTTTTTCCGATCCCGCTCCGTCAAGCCCAACGCCTCCGTTTCTAAATCGGTGTCGTCCATCGGGTCGGGCACGCCGTTTCAGACGCGCAAAGGCGATTCCATGGCGGCTTCTGCCGGGGCGCACCAAAGCTCGAACAGCTCGCTGCTCGACCGTCTTCGTCCGCGCTACACCGCTATTTTCGTGCTGATGGCGGGCATCTTCGGCAGCCTCACGGCCAAGCTGTGGAGCATGCAGGTGCTCTCCTCGGAGGAGTATCGCGCGAAATCGGACGAGAACCAGCTCACCACGGTGAAGACCTCCGCCCCGCGAGGCCGCATCTTCGACACCGAGGGCATCGTGATCGTAGACAACGAGATCACGCCCACCATTCTCGCCAATCCCGAGGTTGCCGAGGACCGCAGCGTGCTCATGCGCCTTTCGGCGCTTACCGGCCTTCCGTACGCTGTGGTACGCCAGCGCATTCTGGATTCGACCGGCGGCGCTCAGGCTCAGCGCGAGGTCTCTTCCAGTCCGCGCCCTCGCGACGTGGCGTTCATCTCGGAGCACAGGGACGCGTTTCCGGGCGTTGTGGTTGAGCAGCGTGCACACAGGGTGTATCCCTACAAGGGGCTGGCGTGCCAAGTCGTCGGCTACACCGGCACGGTGACCGATTCTCAGCTTGCAGACAAGCCCGAAAACCTCGATTATCAAAGCGGCGACGAAGTGGGCCAGTCCGGCATCGAGCTCTCCTATGACGGCTACCTGTTCGGTACGCACGGCGAACGCGTCGTGGTCAACGACGTCGACGGCACGGTCCACGAGGTTCGCAGCGAGACGCCCCCCACGCAGGGAAACGACCTCTACCTCACCATTTCAGCGAAGGTCCAGAAGATCGCCGAAGAAGAGCTCGAGGCCCTTATCGCGCCCAAGGGCGTCATCGGCGGCGGCACGGGCACGTCGGGCGCGGTTGTTGCCATGGAGGTCGACACGGGAGACGTCATCTGCATGGCGAGCTTTCCTCCATTCGATCCGACGAACTTCGTCGGCGGCGTGACCCAGGACGACTGGAATCGCTACAACGACCAGGATTCTTCCGGAGCGCCGCTGCTTAATCGCTGCATCGCGGGCCAGTATCCCGCCGCATCCACATTCAAGGCATTCACGGGCATGGCCGGCCTGCATTACGGCTTCGCCGATTCGACGCGTACCTGGGATTGCACGGGCACGTGGACCGGCTTCGGCGAAAGCTATCCGCAGAAATGCTGGGAGACTTCGGGCCACGGTCCTATATCTTTCCGTCAGGCGGTCGTGGTTTCGTGTGACACCGTCTTCTACGAGATAGCGAAGGATTTCTACGATAAAAGCGCCACGCTCGGCATGGACGCTATGGCGAATTACGTCAAGGAATTCGGTTTCGGCTCTAAAACGGGCGTGAATCTTGCCGGCGAAGGCGAGGGCACGATTCCCACGCCCGAATGGAAGGCCGAACATTGGGCGGATGCGCCCGAGCAGGCTCAGTGGCAGCCGGGTGATATGTCGAACATGGTCATTGGCCAGGGTAACGTCTTGGTGACCCCGCTTCAGGTGGCCGTGGGCTACGCGGGCGTTGCCACGGGGCAGCTTCCGGTTCCCAACCTGCTGAAGGAAATCAAGAACTCCGACGGGGAGACGGTGGTAGGTCCTTCTCGCGAAATCAGAAGCATTCCCGACGTCGACAAGGCGTCGCTCGAGGTTATGCGCGATGCATTGCGCGGCGTGGCAGAGGAGGACGCTTCGATTCCTACGCTTCTGTCGCAGTACGATTACGAATGCGCGTGCAAAACGGGTACGGGCGAATGGGCCGGTCATGACGGCTATGCATGGTTTGCTATGTATGCTCCCTACGATAATCCCAAGTACGTCGTGACCTGCGTCATCACCGAGGGCGGCGCGGGTGCGTCGTCGGCGGCTCCTATCGCGGCGAAGGTCATGGACGGATGCGTGAAGCTTGGCGCGGGCGCGCTTGAGAAGGAAATCACGCCGACGGAAGAAATCACGCAATCCATCGAATATGCGGGCACGGGCGCGGGAAGGGTTGACTAGCATGCCTGGATTTAACGAAATCGATCGCGTGCGCATGCCCGAGGGCGGCACGGTCAATTCCGGATCGCCCGACGGCGCATCGCGTCGCAAACGCACGTTTTCCGACAGAATACCCAAGTCGCTTCTTATGGTGGCGGCGCTGCTTGTCGCGTACGGCCTTCTGGTCGTATGGTCCGCCGTTCAGGGCAACGAGACGTATTCGTTCTCGCGCCAGGCGCTCGGCGTGCTCATGGGCAGCATCGTCATGCTGATGTTCTACCAGCTCGACTATCGTCAGCTTTCCAGCTATACCACCGTGCTGCTTGTCATCAACGTCGTCCTGATTCTTTCGCCGCACCTTCCGGTCATCGGCGTCGAGTCGAAAGGCGCCCAAAGCTGGATTAACGTCGGCATGCAGCTGCAGCCAGGCGAGTTTGCGAAAATCACCGTTATCCTGCTCGACGCGAGCGTGCTTGCGCGCTACGGCGGCAACCTCGATGACCCGCGCGAGTACATGAAGGCTCTCGGCTATATTGCCGTGCCGTTTTTGTGCATCATGACCCAGCCGGACTTGGGCACGGGTTTGGTGTATCTTTTCATCGGCGCCGTCACGCTTGTCATGGGAGGGTCCCGTCTGAAGTTCCTCCTTATCACGCTCGGCGCTTTTGTGGCCGCTATTGTCGCGGTTTTTGCCGTTGACGAGCTGATGAAGAGCCTAACGGGCGAATACAAGCTGCTCAAGCAATATCAGCGCAACCGCCTCCTGGTCTTTCTCGACCCGAGCGCCGATACGTCGGGCGCGGGCTACAACCTCAACCAGGCCATGATCGCCATCGGTTCGGGAGGCCTATTCGGCAAAGGGCTGCTCAACGCGTCCCAATCAAGCCTGGGCTTCGTCCCTGAGGCGCCGACCGACTTCATCTTCTGCGTGCTTGCCGAGCAGTTCGGGTTCGCTGGCGCGCTTTTGCTCCTGGGCCTGTATATCGCACTGATTCTTTCATGCATCAGAATCGCCAGAAACGCAGGCGATCTTTTCGGGAGCCTAATCGTCATGGGCGTTGTTGCCATGTGGCTGTTCCAGATTCTCGAGAATATCGGGATGGATATCGGCTTGATGCCCGTCACGGGCATCCCGCTGCCGTTCATGAGCTATGGTTCGTCGTTCATGATGGTGAATTTCGCGCTGCTGGGCCTGGTGGGTTCGGTGTATGCACACAGGTGATTTCTGCCGATGCGGTGCGCGTTGCGGCTTTCGCTGTCGCGCATGGTATGGTGGATGCGTGCACAGTTCGTGAGTGCCTGCGCCCTCGTCGCTTTCGGACGAGGGCGGCTTGATTGATAAAGGGGGTTTTACCCATGAAGTTGCCTATCGATGTCATGGCTGTTTTTCAGGAAGCGATGGACGTGGACACGGCCCGTTCGATTCCGCTGTGTGTTTCCGTTCTGCTCGACGACACCGCTCCCGCCGATCTTATGGCGTATGTGCGCTCTTCGTTCGCGAGCGCATCGCCTCAGGCCCGCGTTTCGGTCAATTATTTCACGGACGGGTCGGCCGTGTTCGATCCCCGCAGCGACATGGCGGTCATTGCTGCGGGTATCACGCCCGAAGTCGGCTCCATCGCCGCTCGCATTCGCGAAGCGGGCGTTCCCGTCATGGTGGTAACGACGCTGCCCGAGCTTGTCTCGGCAACGGCGCGCGAAGCGGGATTCCCCATCCCCGAGGGCGACCTTCTTTCTCCCGAGCTGAAAGACGGCAGCGTTCTCATGCTTGCTCAGCCTCTTGAGATCACGAAAGAAGACGCTGACAGAACGGTTCCCTATACGGAATTCGATGGAACCGATCCGTTTTCCCTCGAGCCTTACGCTTTGACTGAGGAGTTTTCCGACGACCTTTCTCGCAAAATGGGGGAATGGGTGGTTGCGGCGTTCAAGCAGAAGCGCCTTGCGTTTGCCCAGGCGTTCGACTTCGTCCGCCGTCCGCTCTCGTCCGAATCGGTTCGCGCCACGTCCGTTCAGAACGCCGGCGTCGGACTGGTAGTGGTCATTCCCGGAGCCGACATGCCCATTATGACGCTCAACCAGGCGAAGATGATTCTGCAGATTGCCGCCGCTTACGGGCAGCCGCTTACCGCCGAGCGCGTCAAGGAGCTTGCTGCCGTGGTGGGCGGCGGTTTTGCATGTCGCACGGTGGCGCGTCAACTGGTAGGGGTCGTTCCTGCGCTCGGGTGGGCCATCAAGGCCGCTATCGGGTATTCGGGAACGGCGGCCATGGGCTATGCGGCTATCGAGTATTTCGAGCATGGCGGCAATATGGCCGGTCTTGCCGGCGTGGTGTCCGAGGCGCGCGCCAAGGCTGTTTCTGCGGCGGAGTCAACTCGTGCCGGGCGCGTCGCGAAGGCCACGGTTGACGAAGTGGGAAGCCAAGCTCGCAAGGCTGCGGCCGACAAGGCCAAAGAAGCGGTCAAGTCCGCTCCGGGCAAGGCTCTTTCGGCAGCGCGTCGTGCGGCGGCGACGGTTGCCTCCGCGGCGGAACGGGCCAGCAGAGCCGAGCGTTAGCGTTTCGTCGCGACCCCTGTGGTTTTACCCAGGGCAGATTCGTCCATCATCGCGCGCGCTTTAGGGGCGCGCGCTTCGTAAGACAAGGAATCCACATGACAGACCTCTGGCCCAGAATAGAAGGGCTCCTTCGTCAGGCGGGCCGCTCCATCGAGCGCCCTGCTCGCTATTTGAACCACGAATGGGGATGCACGTACAAGCCCGAGGCGTCGTATCGCTTCTGCATGACCTATCCCGACACGTACGAGCTCGGGCAGGCGAACCAGGCGGTACGCATCCTCTGCAATTGCGTCAACGCCGTCGAAGGCATGGCGGCGGAGCGGGCATTTCTTCCCGCTGCCGATATGTGCGATCTGATGAGGGCCGAGGGCGTCCCCGCATTCTCCCTGGAGAGCTGCGCTCCCGTGGCCGAATTCGACGCCGTAGGAATCACGTTGCCGCACGAGCTTGCTGCGACCAACGTGCTTGAGTTTCTCGACCTTTCCGGCGTGGCGCTGCGCAGCGTCGATCGCGATGAGTCCGACCCCATGGTCTTCGGCGGCGGCCCATGCGCTTTCAACGCGGAGCCGTACGCCCCGTTTTTCGACGCGATCATGCTCGGGGAAGGCGAGGAGTCCCTTCCTGAATTGCTCGAGCTTCAC
>ERZ827471.303-NODE-303-length-48181-cov-19.730374_pt1 | contig 48181 bp, 28 predicted proteins | sample MGYA00519772_ERZ827471 | MGnify/ENA primary metagenome ERZ827471 (study PRJEB31778, sample SAMEA3449315) | human gut metagenome | biome: human gut; feature: human-associated habitat; material: faeces | place: United Kingdom | collected 2010/2012 ...
ACCGAAAAGATTTTAACTTTTTTTATTTTTCTATTGACTTTTAATAGTTAGTCTTCATAATATGAATAAAACAAGCCCGGCTGCATCATAACTATATCGAATAAATCTTCGTTTGTATTTAGTGTTTTACCTGTATTAGCAGCTTCCGCTATGTTTGTCCATTCAGTTTCATTAGTGCTGTATGGAATCCAAAACAGGCTTTTATTCTTTCTATGTATAAACTCTGATATCTGAGAACGGTTTTTATATGCAAACGTTGGATTTCCATTAGCGTCTTTCATGCTATCAGGGTCTTCTCTTCCAAAATATAATCCTGTTATATTGCCTTCACCAAATCGACTTGCAATATTGTTATATATTGTATTCGTTACATACATATATTTATCAAGCAAATCTTGTTCTGTTGTTTTTTCCGGATTTGTTGAAAACTCCACTTCATCATTTATTCCCGTATGCGCAAGATGCGGTGTGCCTATATATAATTCTGGCATTTGAATTTTATCGCTTCTTCCTGAATTTGCTGAAGTCAATCCGCTTTTCATATTACTTATAATATTTGCAACTCTATCCGTTGTTTTTGATATTACACTATTTATCCAATCGTCTGTTATGTCTTGATTATTTTTATGGATAAACTTATTATACCCTATTGTATCCTGGTCAAAATCCACGTCACGGATTGAAATTACAAATCCAACCTTTTTATTTCCTATCATATCAAAATAGTTTTTAAAGAATTCAGGAGTATATTGATATTCACTGCCTTTATCATTCATGTAACGACTTGATATAGTAAGGTTATAATCTTGGTTTGGTTCCATCTCAGAATCATAAAGCATAATATATACAGTCTTTTCACCGTCCTTTACAACTCTTACATTTTTCAAACCTTCATCCAGCGTAAATAAGCAGCTCATTATTGATTTACACATCTCGGCTCTTGTGATTGTATCTTTTGGATTAAAGCTATTTCCGTCTCCCACCATTATTTTATTGCAGTATAACTGCCTTACTGCCTCTAAATAATACTGGTTTATTTTCCATTTATCACTCAATCCCTTATTGCTGTTCCAATTACTCATTTGGTCGCATGACATGTTTTCACTATATGTATATAACTTGTTTGGTACTTTTGTATCTTCCACTGCTCCCATAAATACTGACTTTATTATATATGCTGACTCATCTCTTGGGATTTCACTGTAAAAATAACTGTCGTCGATTGCTTTCCCTGCATATATATCAATATTTTGCGTCATATACCGTATATAGTTTCTCGCCCAATACTCTGCATTTGGATTTGCATTTTCTAATTCTACGTCTGCGCTTTCCAGTAATATTTTAAATAATTCCGCTCTTGTAACCGGGTCTATTGCATTTACTTTTCCTTGGTCGTCTCCTCCTATTGCTCCTATATTTGTTGCCTTAAACAAATAGGGGTAGTACCATGTTTCTGTTTTTTCTTGCAAATCTTCATACTTCTTTACCTTATATTTTTCATTTGCATTATATATATTTGGCACTACTCCGTCAAACTCTGTTCTCACTCCTCTTACTATTTCTAAATCAGGCTCCGGCGTTGGTATTACATACCATTCCTGTTCTTCAACAACATTTGTTTTACCCCAACCTGAATCCAACTTTTGATATACTTCAACATCATTCTTATCATAACCATATGGCTTTGTAAACCTTATATTATCATACAGATTTTCGCCTTCCGCAACATAGTTTACTATATTTGTTTTATTTGCTATTGATAACAAATATGAATATGTATCGATAATATTATATGTTCCTGATATTGCAGAACTCGTTCCATTTATACAATAACTTCCCTGACTATTTTTTGAGGTGATTATACTTGCTGTATTATCTTTATACACTACTACAGGGAATCTATACTGCAGGTTTTTATCAATGACTTGCTGAACATCATACTTTGATAAATCCGCATTCTTAATCGTTATATTATTATCATTCGTGTACTGTTCTAACATTTCCTGATAATATTCAGCTATTGCGTTTGATTGCTTCACTTCATGAGCATTTCCTTGCGTCAAGTTATATACATCATCCGGTTCAGTGAATAAGTTATAGCTTTTAGTATTTACCTCGATTTTACTAGCGATAGCCGGCAAACATCCATAAATATTTAATACAGAAGCAATTGACGCACCAAATTGGTTGGCAGTAACATTAGCAAAATCATGTTTTCCTGCTCTAAAGTCACTATTATATATATTACTGTTCGAAAAAGCGGACGTTTTATTCTCCGAAAGGCTCATAACCTGTGATATGTTATTAAAGGCTCCGTACAGCTCTGATACATTTAGCCTCAGATTCAGCTCTGTTTCACAGTTTATTATTTCTTCTCTGCTTCCTTCATATCCTCCGCCGAGTAGCATTACATATACTGCTATTCCTTTATTATTCAGTTCTTCAATCTTTTCTTCCAATGCGGTTTTATCTGTTATTTTTCGGACGAATAAAGTTATAACTTTGTTCCCATTTATGGATATACTTTCCTCTGCATTTAACGCTTCTTCACATCGTGCAAGCATAGTTTCCGCGTCTGTTGTTCCCGAATAGTCCTTGGACATCATTAGTCCCAGTGAATTCTTTGCGCTTTCTGCGTCTTTTGCATATCCATAGTTTGTATCGTCCACTAAAACTATTTCTGTTCCTTTATTTGCCGAATCTTTCAGTCCTTCAACTGAACTTGCCCATCTCTTTGTTGAACCCTGGTCAAACTTCTTTTCCTCTTCTGTATATACCGGCATACAACAAAAGATACTCCGCCGCTCAAATAAACTGAGCGGCGGAATAAAAATTTATTCAGTTGTTATTATTGCAGTATTAGTAGCTTCGTCCCACTCTACATTATATCCTAAGTTTTCAGATAAGAATCTAAGCGGAACCATTGTTTTGTCATTTACAAGTCTTGCCGGTACATCCATTGTTGCAGTTTCACCATTCACTGTTGCCGTTGTATCATCTATAGAAAATGTTACACTTTTCTCTTTTTCGCTGCTAAATGTACGCATTTGAGTATTAGTATTAATAGGAACTGTTGCTGTTGCTGTCTGGGTTTCTTCGTTCCAGTTTACATTGGCTCCCATCTGTTCAAACAAAAAACGCATTGGCACTAATGTACGGTCATTTTCCATTACCGGCGGCTGTGAAAAGCCTAAGATGCTATTATTTAATTTTATATATGGTGCATCTTTTATCAAATTTAATTTATTTTCAACTTCCTGTTTCAATATTTTTAATCTCTCATCTCTATTATATTTTTCAAAAATAATATAATCATCATTTTCATAAACATAAAAATTTATAAAATATTGTTTCATATTATCTAAAGGTGTATTTATTTCTATAAAATATATGTTATCATAACTCAATAAATTATTGCCATAACTTGTCGCTTCTGTTCCTATATCTGTAACAACCTTTTTTATATTTGAAGCAACAAATATATCACCGTACATTGTATCTAAAAACTTATCAAATCCATCTTCATATATAACATTTACAAAATTATTACGTCCTTTTATTTTTACAGAATTATTTATATATGATACTTTTGAATTTGTATTCGGTATACGATTTTCTCCTATATCCTTCCAATCAATAAAATCTTCTGACATCATAGTATGTATAATAACTTTTTTTCCTCCCCATGAATTTGTTTGGTTTTCTAAAACTTGTCTGTATTTGCAATAAAATTTCTTATCATAATAACATATTTTATATACATATCCATCAAACGATTTGCTAACGATTAAATTATAATTATTATCATATAGTTTAATATTATTCTGCAAATTAATTTGTGACATAAAATTTATACTCGCATCATTTTCACATTCACGTGTGAAATAATAATCATCTGCAAATACATATTCCTCATTATAAAAATGATTTTCGATTTCCTCATTATATTCAATTGGTATATAATAAGGACTATTACATTTACTAATCACGTACGTTTTTTTATCTATATTTGCAATATAATTATTATCAAAAATAGTTTTCAATTCTATATTTTCATAAGTACCTGTACTTTTACTTTCAAAGATAGCATTTATTTCGTTTTTAGCTAACACGTTAATTGGTAAAATTAATAATAATAATACAATAATATAAGTACTTAAATTTATTTTTTTTAACATTTCTATATCCTCCTATTTTACCGTAACATTTAATTTATATTAATTATATAAATTAAATGTTACTCCGCCGCTCAGTTTATTTGAGCGGCGGAATAAATATCTATTCAGTTGTTATTATTGCAGTATTAGTAGCCTCGTCCCACTCTACATTATATCCTAAGTTTTCAGATAAGAATCTAAGCGGAACCATTGTTTTGTCATTTACAAGTCTTGCCGGAACATCCATTTCAGCTGGATGTCCGTTTACTGTTACATTTGTGTTGTCTATAGAAAATGTCACACTTTTTTCTGCCTCATTGCTGAATGTGCGTATTCTCTGATCAGCACTTGTAGGCAGCGTTGCTGTTGCTGTCTCTGCAGACTCATTCCATGTTACATTGGCTCCCATCTGTTCAAACAAAAAACGCATTGGCACTAGTGTTCGGTCATTTTCCACTACTGGCGGTTGTGAGAATCCTAGAATTTTGTCATTAAGTTGAACATAAGGGGTTCTGGACATTTCATCAAGTACTCGGTTTATATCTGAAAGAGATATTTTTATTTTATTTTCATAAGCAGATTCAAGTATAAGTGAATTCTCAACAAAATACCATCTTTGTATTGTTACCGGATTAGAACCCATTTGTCGTTGTACATTTAATATTTCATCAGCATTAATTGGTATTTCATAAACACCATCTTTAGAAATGTAAAAATATCCTCCACCATTCTTTATAATATATGGAAAGTTAGATTTCGACACACCTCTTTTTCCAGAATAGTTTTCATGAACAATATCTACAAATGTGTTTCCATTGTCAAATGATATATCATTATATTTTAAATTCCCCCTATATATAATATTTTCGCAAGTTTCTACATCATTTTCATAATCATAATAACATTCTTCCCAATTTATCATGTCAGTTGATTTACATAACTTATGACCTTTGTAACCTGGAGATAGAGTGCAATAAAATATTCCATTATTACACGAACAACTAATAATATAACTACCCATCATTGTTTGAGAAATTAAATTAAATTTATCATCATAAAAATATACATAAAAGTTACTCCAGCCTTTCCAACTATCACCACCGGCAAATATAGTAGAATATGGTGCAGGATTTTTCCATACCATATATCCAGAATCTATTTTTACATAATCGTCTGCATGCAATTCCTTAATAAAAAAATTAAATTCATTTTCATTATATGGTTTAGAAACAGAAGAATTGGCTAAATCAATATAATATTGTACTCCCATAAACTCAAACATATAATAATTACAACATAAAGAATTCTCGTAGTAACGTTCATATAACTTCACTAATCCATTGGTTTGTGTATCATTAGATTCAACAATATAATTAATTCCTAATTGATTTAAATTAATTTTTGGGTCATCATCTACTACATATGCGTTATAGTTATCATAGTTATCAGAATAAACACTGCTACCCAATATACTGATAATAAAAATTAATATTATAAATATTTTTGTAAATGTTTTTTTCACTATTCTCTTCTCCTTATTTTTGAATTTTATCTAATAAATTTTTATAGTAAATATCTGAATGCTCTGAAATAATTTCATTATTTTCATCTAATTTATTTATAGTATAATATTTTATATCACCGTCAATAACAAAAGCATTATGTAATGTTGGATTGCTTCCCGTCATCAGTGTAGTTTCAATATTAATAATAGCTGTTTCTCCAGGGCTTATATCATAATTAAAACACTCTGTTGATAACCATACCCAATAAGGAACATTCTTTTCTATTAATCCATTAACCGGTGTTTTACCAGGAATAGTGCTATTAATTGAATAATTGACAGTATAACACATTCCTTGTAGGACATATGAGAATTTTTTTGTAACTTCTGATATATTTGTTATCTTTAATCTATACTTATGCGTTACACCGAAACCATTCATTCCTTGAACTACAGCTCTAGTCATATTATCAGTTGAATTTGGATCAATGGATGTATTTTTCCCCTGAAAAGTTTCGAAGGCAGTATTATCTTTTCCTACAATGCTGTGCATCCAATTATTATCGAACTTTTCTCCCGGCTTTATATATTCTTTTTCACTGTATGAACCAACTTTAAATTCATCAGGCAGGGCTGTATCTACGGTTTGTTTGGAATGTTCTGTATCAAATATCCACTTTTCTTCAGAATTGTTCGGTATAACTGTACTTTCAATTGCACCGTTTTCAGAATTTCTTATCACTCCTCCATATGGCAAAGCAATACTTATTTCTGAACTTTCCGGCGTTGTATATCTATTATTAGTAGTAAACGGTGACATATTTGTTGTAAAGAATTGTTGCCTTGACATACCATTTAATTGATTTTTCACATATACTGGCAATAGCATATCTTTTGTATTTTCATCTATTATGTATTCCATTGGTTTCGCTTCTATTACTTGTGATGCATTTCCAATCCCCTTTACGGTTTCCAACGTTTCATAAGAACATTTACTATTAGGTATATTGTTTATGACCGAATTACGAGTATTTTCTATGGTCGTATTAGATTCTTTTTTATATGCAACATCTGCATAACTCACAGTACAATTTTCTACTTTAAACTCCATCATTAGCCAAACAAATCCGCTGTCAGCATTATAATTAATGTTATAAAGCTTATTCTGAAGCTGTGACAACATTTTTACTGAATTTTCTTCATGCCCTTCAAATACCGTCATTGAAATATTATTTTGAAAATCATTCCATGTATCATATAAGTTGCTCCAAGAACCTTGTGAAATCATATGAGACATACCGAGCTTTGTAATAGTAACTTTTCCTACCTTTCCAGCAAATGAATTCATATTAAAAAATGCACTATCAAAATATACTTGTTCATCATTGCTAAATGCCGCTCCCTTAGTATATTTATTAGCTGTAGTATTATTTGCTACATGGTGATATGCAAAGACGGTATATGTTCCGGGTTCTAGTTTTTCCGCTTTTGTTAAAGATGATGCCTCAAAATCTCTGTCGTTTAATATATCACATCTAAGAATAAATTCAGGATGATCATCAAATATATAATGATTTTTAGTGCCATCCGAATTTGTTGCATTTTGATTGAATATCACTTCTTGAGGTGCATTTACATATGTTATTTCCAAACCTACTGTCGCATTACCATTTTTGGTTAACACAAAATCATATACACCAGCTGTAACTTTATAATACAGATTGTTATCACCATTCATAACAGATTGGCTTATACTTTCTCCAGTTTCTGCATTTTTAAGTTCCCCGGTTAAAGTTGTTGCTCCTAAATCTCCTGTCGTTCTTATTATAAATTTTGTATTTAAATTTAAATCATCTGTCAATGTGATTTTATATTGTCTCTTGTTATTTAAACCAAATTCTATTGCATCAATTTTATAGCCATCTGTATTTGCATTTATTTCTGTGATATTTTCATCGCCATCTATATCCGCCCATATTTCAGGCACCTCTCCATCAAGATGAAATAGTGACTTCATTATTATTTTGCAGATTTGTGCTCTCGTTAGAACTGAATTAGGTTCAAATGTTCCATTAGGATTTCCATCCATTATACCATTCATATACATTTGATATATACCATAATTTTCTGTATCACTTATTTTTCCTACGTCTGTCATAACTTTTCCATCTGTCCAAAGAGCGTTTTTCAGACAACTTATATTTGTGTCAAACTGGTATAATAACGATGGTACTTTATTTTCTTCAGCATGCTCAATCATTATTCCGGTCATTATATTTGCCGTTTCTCTTCTCGATACACCATCCTCATAAAAATACTGATATGTGCTTTCGCTTGAAATATCTGTATAATCTACCATTCCAAGCTCAATAGCTTTATTAAAGTAGTTTGTTGCCCAAAACTTTCCTTCACTTACACTATCGTCAGACATAATTCCGGTTGCACAAAGAATGGTCTTAATTAATTGAGCTCTTGTTATCTCTCCTTCAGCATTAAATATCAACGTACCGTCAGATTGTTGATCGCCATTTATAATTCCCTTATTTGTTGCTGCAAACAAATACGTATAATACCATTGATTTGCACTTCTTTCATCTTGATATTGTATTACCTTATATATTTTTGTAGAATTGTATATGTTAGGCACATTTTTAGTAAAGGTTGTTTTTATTCCGCATAAATATATTTCCCCGTCATTTAAACCTGTTATTGTTGCTTTATTACCCGAAACAGTTATATTTGTATTTGTATTGCCTGAAGGATATTTTTTAAAGTTTATATCTTCTTTACTATATCCACTTGGTACATTAAACCTTATTTTATCATAAAAGGCACTTGTATAATCTTGTTCATCTGTTATTGATGTTTTCTGTGATATTTCAATCAAATATGAATATGTATCAATAACTCCATTTATATCATTTATTTCTAAAGTAACAGGCTTTGTGAAATCATTATTCTTATATGCTGTATAAGTATTATTATTAGTTTTTGTAATAAGATATGTTTTATCATCTGCTTGTACTATAACAGGGAATCTGTATTTTAAATTATGTTTTATTACTTCTTCGATACCGATTGTAGTATAACTAGAAAAGTCATTATAAAAATTCGATATTTTGTTTGTACTCTCTTTTGTAATTTCAGCAGCATTGCCCTGCATCAAATTATATACATCATCAATAGAAACATCAAACAAATTATATTTATTTGTGAATGCAGGAAGACACCCATAAATATTAAGTATTGACGCTATATATCCTCCAAAATAATTTGATTCGGTCATATTTGAAAAATTATGTTTACCAATTCTAAAATCACTTGTATATTCATCTAATGCAACTGGTGATGCTTTTCCATTCTCTGAAAGGCTCATAACCTGTGATATGTTATTAAAGGCTCCGTACAGCTCTGAGATATTTAGCCTCAGATTCAGCTCTGTTTCACAGTTTATTATTTCTTCCCTGCTTCCTTCATATCCTCCGCCGAGTAACATTACATATACTGCTATTCCTTTATTATTCAGTTCTTCTATCTTTTCTTCCAATGCGGTCTTATCTGTTATTTTTTGGACGAATAAAGTTATCACTTTGTTCCCATTTGTGGATATACTTTCCTCTGCATTTAACGCTTCCTCGCATCGTGCAAGCATAGTTTCCGCATCTGTTGTTCCCGAATATTCCTTGGACATCATTAGTCCCAGTGAATTCTTTGCGCTTTCTGTGTCTTTTGCATATCCATAGTTTGTATCGTCCACTAAAACTATTTCTGTTCCTTTGTTTGCCGAATCTTTCAGTCCTTCAACTAAACTTGCCCATCTCTTTGTTGAACCCTGGTCAAACTTCTGCATATCAGCTGAATTATCAATTCCTATTGCCAATGTCACCGCTGAGCCTGTCTCCTTTATATCCTTACTTATGTCTTCCTGGGTAAGCTCATTTTCCATTGCCAATGTCATTATATTTTCTGAATCTGCTGCTTGGACGCTTGTCTCCGCAGAACCGCTTGTTTGAATAAGAATTGATTTTCTGTCAATGTAACCCAAACTGTCTCCTATGCCAACAATAACTTTTATCTGTTTTCCCAATGCGTCCGGGTCAACTGTAAACTGTACGCTTCTATAATCGTCGCATCCGTCAACAGGCAGGAATGTTCCTTGTCTTGCATTCCAGAAAAAGAATGGCGCCGCTTTTTCAGAACATCTATACTGGTCGTCTCGTATGGTAAGTTGATATATTCCCTTGCTTTCATCTATAACTGTCATAGACGCTGCTGTTATTTCGGGATATACGTCCGGGGCTGTTTCAGGATACATCTGGTCATATTCCATACCTATAGAACGTATAGGCACATCGGTAGACGGTTTTATCGACGCGTCTTGCAGAACCGTTAAATCAAATCTTGCCTTCTCGCCGTCATCGTATTGTCCTATTGCCGCCGTTAGTGTTACATCTGTATCTTTTCCGTATGCGTCCGGGCGGTGTACTTCTCCTGTGCTGCTTATGTATCCCTCGTGGCTGCTTGTCCATGTTATTTTGCTTCCTTTGGGTCCCTCTGCCGGCAGTGATATATTTTCGGTTATATTGTTTCCTATATTATCGCTCATATATTTTCTCAGCCAGCGCATATCCTCTATCTCTATTGAGCTGTACTTCTGCGCCTCTTCTGAATATACCGGCATACAGCCGTCTATATTGGAACCAAATGAATACATATATCCATATCGGCTCAGCGCTATGCTGTATCCATTTCCGCATACTATTTCTGTTATTTCTTTTCCTGACAGACTTGTAACAACTGCCGGTGACTGTTGTGTTCCGGTCTTATTTAATCCGAGCTGATAGTTAGAGCCATTTCCCCACGCGTACACTGTTCCGTCATTTTTTATTGCAAAGCTCTGCAAGTTTTCAGCAAATACTGATTTTATATCGCTAAGCCCCGGTACTTTTGCAGGTATATTTCTGCTCACTTTATCTCCATGCCCCAACTGACCTGATGCGTTTCTGCCCCAGCTGTATACGTTTCCTTTGTTGGTTAAAGCTATACAATAATTGACGCTGGTTTTTATATCGACAAATTTTTCGTATGGCTCATCAAAGCTTACCTGAAGTTTTTGAGGAGTGTTTGCAGAACTATCCGGTCCGTTTCCAAGCTGTCCGTCTGTCCCTTCACCCCAAGTATATACTTCATTTCCGGCAATTGCAGCAACAAAGCTGTCTCCGGCTGATACTTTTGTAAAATTATTTTTATCCGTTATTTGAACCGGGACTTTTGAATCTGTATTATTACCCTGACATAACTGTCCTAAATTATTGGCTCCCATCCCCCAAAGTGTTCCGTCGTTTTTTAGGAAAATACTGAACCCATCTCCTGCTGTGATCTGCTTTACATCTGATATATCTGATATTTTAGTCGGTACTTTATATTTACCGGCCATGCCGCCCATAGGCTTATTAGTATTACTTCCAAATCCCCATACATTGCCCTCTGTATCAAGCACCAAATTAAAATTCTTTCCTCGCTCAACTGCCTTTGGGATAACGCCGTCTCCTAAAACTATCTCATGAGGCGCATTGTGTTTAACTTCCTTATCTGTTCCGTCTCCATAATATCCTGTGCCCCAAGCAATTACTTTCCCTTCGCTGTTTATTCCTATTGTCTGTGCTCGCTGTGAGTCTATATCAATAAAATCATAGATATATTCTGATTTAAGCGGCTTTTGGTATTTTTTTGAAGATTTCAATTCAAAACTGCTGTCGTCCGTCAGGCTTCCCCAGCGCCATAATGTTTTGTTCACATCAACACCTATAGAAAACTTATCCCCGACTGCAACCTCATTTATATTTTTAGTGTTTTCAACCTTTTTGAACGATGCGTTATTTCCGTCAAATACCTGTCCTGCCTGGTATACTTCCCCCTGCAAAACATATGCAGTAGAGTTTCCTCCGGCAAAAACATTTTCAGGATATATTCCTGTTCGTATTGGGGCCGATGAATACGTTTCATTTTCTCCTAAATTCCTGCCCAGCTGACCATATGTATTATCACCAAAAACATAAAGCTGGTTATCATTGCATATCATTGCCGTATGATTAGCTCCGGTTGCAATCTTTTTGACGTTGTCATAATCATTTAAGTAATTAAAGGGATTCGGGATACTTCCGCCCAGCTGACCTTTATCATTCTTTCCTGTAGCACAAAAACTTCTGCCAAGAGAATTATACCTATATGTCTGATAACTTCCTGCTTCTACAATTTCTCCATTGTCTGTTCCGTATGGCAAATTATAATATTCAATCTTGTTTTCATCATTAATTTGCTTTTCTTTGTTAGAACCCCAGGAGTATATTCTATAATTTGGAACTGAACTTTCCTGTCTCAACGCAGAAGCGTGTTCTACTCCTGCTGTAATATCAGATATTCCTGTCAGAATTTCTACAGGTACATTTTTATTAACATAAGTTCCGTCTCCTAGCTGTGCGCTTGAATTATCTCCCCAGCCATACAAAACTCCGTCTTCTGTCAAAGCATATGATGTGTTGGCACGGGTTTCTGCTTTTGCTATTCTTTTATTTCCCCACACTGCTTTAACTTCTGTAAAATCCTCAGAATCAATATTTGTGCCGTTACCTAACTGTCCGCAGTCATTTTTCCCTTTTGCCATCACTTTTCCGTCTTCAACTTTAAGTATATAACTGTTTCCAATGGCTATGTTATGGTCTCTATACATTTCCGGTGAGTTTACATACGAATTAAATATTGAAACCTTTTTTAGACGAAATGAATCATTGTCATTTTCAGGTATAAATATTGTGCTCCCGTATGATGTTACTAACTGATAGTCAACCAAATCCAGTTTATATTTCTCATCATATAAATTGAATTCCATCCATGAATCATAATATGGATCATACAGACACGGTCTGTCCTCCGTGGTATATTTATGTCCTTCATCGTCACCGCCAAACCATGATGTTCCGCCCTGATAATACAGGCAACTACCTAAGTTTGTAAATATTCCGCCGAATATACCGATATTATCTGAATTAGAGGGTCTTATTTCGCCTCTTTTCCATGTTTCATCTATAGTATCATAAATATATACATCATTTGAATGCTGATCAGCATACCAATCATGTCCGGCAGTAAAATATATTCTGCCGTTAGCGGCTGTTGAAACTCTTCCCTTTAAAGAGTGAATTTCGCCTTTCTGCACAGGAATTGTCCACTGGTCATTTTCAGGTGAATATTTATATAGACTAACCTCTCCGCTGGAGTCACTCGGAGAGCTCCCTGCCGGATTTCCTGACACAATACCTCCGCCAATGTAAATATTTCCGTTCACAGCATGAGCGTTAAAATACGAGCCTGTCTGCGGCATGTTTGACTTTTGAGACCATGTTTTTGTATTTGTGTTAAAAGCCTGAACCTCGTTGCCTGCCGCATTTGGACCAGCCCCTCCAATTACATATATTATATCACCTATTGCTGCAACTCCGGCATATGCTCTGTACGTTGGTATCACCGGATAAATTGACCAACTATCGTTTGATATATTATATGCAAATGTGGCGTCTGAATCAAAACAATAAATATATCCATTACACTGAGTAACAGGAACTCCCGTACCTACGCTTCCGTCGACAGAACGGCTGTATGAAATATTAAATCCACCGCCATCTGCATAGTCGAAATTTTCCGAATATTTTTTAACTTTCTCGCTGTAGGCAGTCTCCTCATCATTTTCATCTGACAGAAGCATTAACTCACTTTCATTTTGTATCAAATATGTATTATGTTCATACGTCTCTTTACTATTACCAGGGATAACAAATACTGTTTCTTTGTATCTATATCCGGCAGCATACACTTTCAGGATATGCTTTCCCACCGGTATACTGTCAAAATGTGCAACACCATTCGAATCAGAAACAGCATGATCTTCATCAACTGATACATCTGCATTCGGCACAATTATTCCGTCTTGTGTAGCAACATTAATTTCTATCTGACGTGAAAATTCTTCACCTGCATTATTATCCAGCAACGCAGGTGAAGGAATAGTTTCCTGCGGTTCGGAACTTTCAGGTGTTTCAACCGGCTCCTGTGTAAATATTAATTCTGTGGGTTCCGGAGTTGTATAAACCGGTTGCTTTGTAACTTTATCCTCAAATTCCGGCAGCGTTACATTTTCAGAAACATCAACGTCGTTATTCTCTTCCCCCTGAGAATTTACTATACCAAAATTACTCATACATATTAACATTGACATTGCCAATATTAGACTTATTAACCTTCGCTTCACTTTTTCTCCCTCCTAATTTCTCTTTTTTCTTTTTTGTTTTTTTACTTAATTAAAATGCAAATTTAATATTTTCATATAAAACAAATTTAAAAATATTTTCTTCAAAGTATGTATTACTTAAAACAATTAATATATTACTATATTTTCGGATGATAAAAGTATAATTAAAATTCATATAATACTGCAATCTCTAACACGAACTTATTTTCATTTTTTCACTTCCTTTCTTTAAAATTAATTCAAATATCATAAATAAATTTTTTTGAAATACTAAATATATTGTAATATACTATTTTTTATAGTTCAAAGAAATATTTAAAATGTCTGAATGAAAATATTAATTGATTAACAATAATTAAACCATTTAACTATAAATAGCTAAAAAAATATGCGTAAAGAGAAAATTAATAAATTTAACTTTCTATTTACAGTTTATAATTCACGATATTATACATATTACATTTTAATAATTTATAATAAGTATTATTATGTATATTTCTGTGTTAATGCAAAAATAAAATAAAAATAATTTTTAATAACCGCATATTATATTGGATTATTTTTACAATATTATTGTAGTATATATTACCAAATTGTCATAAAATTGTCAACATTTTTATGTATATTTTCCTTTATTTTAATGAATAAGTTATATTTTAATAAATAATTATAATAATTAAGATAATAAATAAATTAAATCTAGCTATTATATAATAACTAGATTTTTAATAGAAATTTATGATATTCTATTAATTAATAGAATATATTTTAAAAATAATTTTAAGTTCTGCGTTAATTTTACTCAAATTTATACCATATTCTAAATTCTTATTTTATTATCAATTTATATCAATTAACATATTATATTAATTTTAAAGCGCCTCATATCTTTTTAATTATTTTTTATAATGTTCTACAAATATCTAGTTATTAAATTTATACCTATTGAATAAAATATATAAATATTTTTTACTATACAAATACTAATTGACATACAAGTTAGAGTGTGCTAACCTATATGTGAGGAAATAGCTTGATCATGCTTTTGATAAGGAGTGTTTATTAATGAAAACGCTTAAAGATGCAGAATGCGGCACTACTGTCAAAGTTGTCAAACTTAATGGCAGCGGCGCATTAAAACGAAGAATAATGGATATGGGAATAACGAAAGGTACTGCTATAAGTGTTCGTAAATTTGCGCCTTTGGGAGACCCAATGGAATTAAGAGTAAGAGGTTATGAACTGTCTCTTAGAAAATGTGACGCTGAACTTATAGAGATTGATTAACATACATATTTAAGGAGAAATCTATGACTGTAAAAATCGCACTTGCTGGAAATCCAAATTGCGGAAAAACTACTATATTTAACGCTTTAACAGGATCGAATCAATATGTCGGAAATTGGCCCGGTGTTACCGTAGAAAAAAAAGAAGGTACTTTAAAATATAACAGCGATGTTATTATTATGGACTTGCCCGGCATATATTCATTATCTCCATACACATTAGAAGAAGTTATTTCTCGAAAATATTTAATTCTAGAACGTCCTGACGTGATTTTGAATGTAATCGACGGGACAAACATAGAACGCAATCTATATCTTACAACCCAGCTGCTTGAACTTGGAATACCTGTTGTAATTCTCATAAATATGGCAGATATTTTAAAAAAACAAGGCGATGTTTTAAATCTTCAAAGATTTTCGGATGCCTTAAGCGGCTGTCCGGTTTTTGAGGCATCTGCGCTTAAAAATGACGGTATTTCTCAGGCTGTAGATAAAGCTATAGAGTTAGCTCAAACTGATAAAAATAAGAAAATTTTAAGACCTCTTCTTTTTAGCCCAAAACTTGAGGAGACTCTTGCATTTATATCTCATAAGCTTAGCAGGGAAATCCCTGATATGCAAAAACGTTTCTTTGCTATAAAAATTTTTGAAAGAGATAAAAAAATTAACGAGTTAATAAATTCAAATTATATTCCAAATGTTGAGGATATAATTAAAAAGACCGAAAAGACTTTTAACGATGACAGTGAAAGTATAATTACTAACGAACGATATGCTTATATTACCTCTATTATTAAAAATTGTTATATAAGGAAGTCTGATAATGAACAGACATTATCAGAAAAAATTGATTTAATTCTAACAAATAGGTTTGCAGCTATACCAATTTTTATAATAGTAATGTTTGTTATGTACTTTGTTTCAGTTACAACAGTTGGTTCTTATGTAACCGATTGGATGAATAATGGAATATTTGGAGAGGGATGGAGTTTATTTGGAAACTGGATACCGGGTATCCCGGTAATTGTTGAAAGTTTCTTAAGCTTTATTGGAACTGCGGACTGGCTCAATAGTTTGATTATTGACGGAATAATTGGCGGTGTTGGTGCTGTGCTTGGTTTTGTACCTCAATTAATGGTGCTTTTTATATTTCTAGCCTTCTTGGAAGGCTGTGGATATATGTCTCGCGTTGCTTTTATTATGGACGAAGTTTTCAGAAAATTTGGTCTGTCAGGAAAATCATTTATTCCTATCTTGATTGGAACAGGGTGCGGCGTTCCGGGAATTATGGCTTCCAGAACTATAGAAAATCCGGCTGACAGAAAAATGACAATAATAACAACAACTTTTATCCCATGCGGAGCAAAACTTCCTGTTATCGCTTTATTTTCAGGAGCTTTATTCGGAGGAGCCTGGTGGGTGGCTCCAAGCGCATATTTGCTTGGAATATCAGCAATTGTTGTTTCAGGGATTATACTTAAGAAAACCTCAGCGTTTAGCGGAGATGATACTCCGTTTGTTATGGAATTGCCTCCATACCACATGCCAACCGCAACAAATGTTTTGAGAAGTATGTGGGACCGCTCATGGTCATTTATAAAAAAAGCAGGAACAGTGATATTAATTTCAACAATAATAATATGGTTTTTGTCAAATCTCGGCTTTGAGAACGGAAATTTTGGATTTGTAAATGACTTTTCTAATGGACTGCTGTCTTACATTGGAAGATGGATATCATGGATTTTTATACCTCTTGGGTTTGACAGCTGGAGAGAAACTGTTGCTACACTTGCAGGGCTTATTGCTAAAGAAAATATAGTAAGCACTCTTGCAGTCCTGTTTGACTTTTCGCAATCCGGTTCAATTGAAGGTTCCTGGCGTATATTGACTTCAGCGTTTACACCATTATCGGCCTATTCATTTTTAGCATTTAATCTTTTATGTGCTCCATGCTGTGCAGCAATGGCAGCGATAGCAAGAGAAATGAATAATAAAAAATGGACTGCATTTGCTATTTTATATCAAACGGGATTTGCGTATATAATTTCTTTATGTATCTACCAACTTGGCTCGTTTATAGCTTATGGGACATTTAATATTTACACTTTCTTTGCTGTAATAGCATTTGCAGCTTTATTATATGCTATTTTTAGAAAAAACAGATATAAGAAGTCAAATGAGTATTTAAATGAATTTAATAAAAAACGGACCGCATAAAAAATGCAGGTCCGTTTTTAATAATTATATATTTAAAATTCTTTTTGCGTTTTTATAATATATATTTTCTAGTTCAATTTTTTCAAGACCGATACTGTCTATAAACTCTTTTTCTTCTTTTACCCGGTGCCATGGATTATCGGTTCCAAATAAAACCTTATCACTTCCATGATTTCTAACAATACGTTTAAATTGTTCCTTATCCATAAATCCGGCCGTATATGAAGTGTCAATCATTATTGGTGTTCCAACTATGTATTTTTCTACGGCATCCCATTCTTGCCAGCCGCCCATATGAGCTGCAATAATCTTATCTCCGCTTATATAATCCAAAACATGATTCAAACATTCCGGCATGCAGTGAACAGGCTTTGGCATACCAATATCCTGTCCGGCATGAAACACAACATAAAGACCAAGTTCATCTGTCTTTTTTAAAATTCTTTTTATTTCCGGGGAACTCACAAAAACCCCCTGATATTCCGGATGTAACTTTATACCCAATAATCCGGCCTCTTTGATTTCTTCTAGAACTTTCTCACAATCATTTTGTAATGGGTGAACGCTTCCAAAAGATATAATTCCGTTATGTCCATTTATTTCCGCTGCAAATTTGTTTATTGATGTTGATTGGGTAACGGTGGTTGCAATTGGTAAAACCATAGAATAGTCAACATTATCCTCTTTCATTGTTTTCAGCAGCTCACCAAGGCTGCCGTCTGTTCTGGCGGGAAAGTTTTCACCCTGAATTTTTACAATATTATCCTCAAGCGAATGAATTGCTCTCTTAGATATCTTGTCCGGAAAAACATGCGTATGAAAATCAATAATCACTGTAAATCCTCCTAATATTAATTGTCATATCCAAAAATTTCATTAGCAATCTTGACGGTTGCTCTTGCGTCTTTTCCATAATAATCGGCGCCGACAAAATTAACATACTCCTCATTTAATACAGCTCCGCCGACTACTACCTTAGCGCTGCTTCCTGCTTCTCTTAAGGCAGAAATTGTATCTTTCATACTTTTTACCGTTGTTGTCATCAATGCACTGAGACCGACCAGCTTAATATCATTCTGAATTACAGTGTCTACAACACTTTCTACAGGAACGTCTTTACCTAAGTCAATTACATCATAACCATAATTTTCGAGCAGCATTTTTACAATATTCTTTCCAATATCATGTATATCTCCCTTAACTGTAGCCAAAACAATTTTGCCTTTTTTATTTTCTCCTTCTTTTTTTGAACTGTCACGTATGATTTCAAAACCACATTTTACAGCCTCTGCAGATTGGATAAGCTGCGGCAGAAACGCCGTTCCATTTTCGTATCTATCTCCCACAATATCAAGTGCCGGAATAAAATAATTGTCAATTATTTTTATAGGGTCTAAATCTTTGAGCATTTCTTTTGTTGCTATACCTGTTTCTTCACGTCTTCCATCAATGATATAAGAAGTAATATCTTTATTTGTACCTTTTGACGCATTCATATTATCACTAACTTTTCCGGCACTATCTTTGCCGGAACCGATTTCAGACATATAATCTGCATAGTTTGAAATATAATCTACAGCGTCAACATCCTGATTGTTCAGCACTTTAAAACCTCGGACTGTTTTCATAATATCAAAACTCATTGGATTAACTATTGCCGAATCCAGCCCTGCACCAAAACCTGCGGCCAAAAATACACTGTTTAAAATTGGTCGCGCAGGAAGCCCGAATGACACGTTGCTTACTCCGAGCACAGTTTTAACCCCAAGTCTCTCTTTTACCAGCTTGATAGCATTTATTGTTTCTATAACTAACTTCTGTTGAGCTGAAGCTGTAAGTACTAAACAATCAATAATAATATCTTCTTTTGGTATTCCGTATGTTTCCGCTGTACGTACTATCTTCTCAGCAATTTTATATCTTCCCTCTGCCGTTTCAGGTATTCCGGTTTCATCAAGACATAAACCTACAACAACCGCACCATATTTTTTAGCTATTGGAAAAATGGCGTCCATACTTTCTTGTTTGCCGTTAACAGAATTAATAATAGGCTTACCATTATATTTCCGTATTCCAGCTTCAACGGCGTTTTTGTCACTGCTGTCAAGCTGAAGAGGCAGGTTTACTGCCGCCTGTATCTCACTGACGGCTTTTGCAAGAGTCTCCGCTTCATTTATCTCCGGCAAGCCACAATTAACGTCAAGGACATCAGCGCTGTTATGCATTTGCGAGATAGCTTCACTGACTAAATACCCAAAATCCTGTTGTCTTAATTTTTCCTTCAGTTTTTTCTTTCCGGTCGGGTTAATTCTCTCTCCAATAACTGTAACAGCGTTATCAAAAATAACTGTTTTAGTTCCTGACGACACTGCTGTTACATGCTCATATTCCGGACTGAAAAACTCAACATCCTCAACCAATTTTCTTGTTTCCTTAATAAACTCCGGAGTTGTGCCGCAGCATCCGCCTATAACAGAAACGCCTTTTTCTGCAATTTTTTTCATAAAGTTAGAAAAATCCTCAGCCGTAATATTGTAAACTGTCTTATCATTCTCAATATGCGGAAGTCCCGCATTAGGCTGAACCATAACCGGTACCCGTGAGTATTTTATAAGCTCATCTATAGTTGGCAATAATTCTTTTGGTCCTAGAGAACAGTTTACACCTAAAGCGTCTACTCCTAATCCAGAAAGAGTGACAGCGACCGACTTAGGGTCACAGCCGACAAATGTTCTTCCGTCTTCCTGAAATGTCATTGTGACAAATACCGGCAGTTTTGTGTTTTCTCTTGCAGCAAGAATGCCGGCCTTAACCTCCAACAAATCAGACATCGTCTCAAACAGGACTATATCAGCACCGGCTTTTTCACCTGCAACTAATTGCCGTTTAAACATTTCATACGCATCATCAAAAGATAATGTTCCCATGGGCTCCATAAGCTGCCCTAAAGGACCAATATCAAGCGCTGAAAACTTTGCGCCGCTTTTTTTAGCAAGCTGCACTCCCGCCGTTATTATCTCTTCTACCGCGTATCCGCAGTCAGACAGCTTTAATTCATTTGCTTGGAAAGTGTTTGCCGTTATTACATCTGCTCCTGCTTTTACATATTCTTTGTGTATTTCAAGCACTGTTTCAGGTTTCTCAATATTATATACTTCAGGAAGACCTCCAGGCTCAAGACCGGATTTTTGAAGCATGGTTCCCATTGCTCCGTCAAAAAATAATCTATTATGCTTTATATACTCTGCCACGCTCACAAGTAGTTCCTCCTTTTCTGAACATACAATTTTCTCTCATTGAACAAATATCGCATTTTGATTTTTTCTTTTTAAAACTTATATTTTCAGTAAATCCAATTATTGCGGTAACCGACTTTCCGGGTATCATTAAAGAGCTGTTCGTCACTGTCAATCCAATTTTTCTGTTGGCGTCAAGAACATCGAGTAAATTTTTCTGAATGTCAATTGGCAAATCTCCATAACCGGGAGAAAAGCGCAAATTTGTTCCTTTCCCTAAAACTTCCGCCTCAGCTTTTATTTTCTTTTCAACTTCATCGCAAACCTTTTCGATAAATTCAGTGGCGCAGCTATCCATTACTACCGCCTTCAGCATATCATTCCCTTGTGCAATACGTATGCTGTTATCAACTTCTATACCGAGCGTCACAGCCATAACGGCACATTTTCGGCATTCGCGCAAATGCTCATATATATCATTGCCTTCAAGTCTTAAACTGGTACCAACAACATCTATACAAGAAACTGCATCATGATATCCGACTTTTATATCAAAAATCTTATACACATATCTATACCGCGAGATTTTTTTTATTTCCTCTATACAGTTATCAATCATAGTTTCGGTATTAGTATCAATTTCCTGACCTCTATGTCCTAAATATCTTAGTATTTCATTTTTATCAAGCTCAATATTAAACATTAAACCACTCTCTCAAATTATATTATACATATTCAAGAAGCTGCTTAGCTATCTCAGGTTTGTTCATAGAATACAGATGTATACCACACGTATTATTTTTTACCAAATCGCTTATTTGTCTTCCGGCATACTCTATTCCGGCTTTTAGAAGATCGTCAGGGCTGGATTCATATTTATATAGAATTCTAACCATTTCCGAAGGCAAAGACGCACCGCACATAAATATCATATTAGAAATCTGGCTCTTAGACATCATTGGCATTATACCGGGAGTTATTGGAACGGTAATACCGGCTTTTTCAGCAGCTTCAAAAAATCTATAAAAGTATCTGTTGTCAAAAAACAGCTGTGAGACAAAAAAATCTGCACCCGCTTCTTCTTTTATTTTCATATGTTCTATACTTTTATTAAAATCATCGCATTCAATATGACCCTCAGGATAAGCTCCTGCAGCCACACATAGTTCACTATTCGTCTTAATTTCTTTTATTAGTTCAAAAGCATGACTATAACTTGCTTTTTCAGGCTCAAAACCTTCTTTTGGAATATCTCCTCTCAGGGCTAAAATATTTTCTATCCCTTCGTCCTGTATTGCCTTCACCTCTTCAAGAACACTATCAGGTGTAGAAGAAATACAGGTCATATGAGCCATAGACTCAATATTAAATTCATTTTTTATCTTTGATGCAAGCTCTATAGTTTTATTTCTGTTTGAACTTCCTCCTGCTCCGCAGGTTACACTAATAAACTTTGGTTCAAGATAAGACAATTCTTTTAGCATAATTCCCACATTTTCAAAAGCCTCTTCCTTTTTGGGAGGAAAAATTTCAAAAGATATTATAGGTTTGTCATTTTTATTTTTAAACAGTTGAGAAATCTTCATATTCTATCTCCTAGTATCAAATATATTTAAATTTTCATACGCAGATTAATAACAAAAACCGTAAAATTTTAAAATATTATATCATAACAATTGTTTATATGCAAATAAATAAATTTGTAAATTATACAAAAATAAATTATATACACTCTATATACTTGACAAGAATGGAAAAGAAAGTTATATTTAAACTTGTTGTTTTTCAATATTTTAAAATTTATTTAGATTGGAGATATGAAAATGAGCGAAAATTGCACACATGATTGTTCAAGCTGCGGTGAAACTTGCTCTGAAAGAGAACAGGAACAAAATAGTTTTAGGGTAGATTTGGGAGCGCATAGTTCTGTAAAAAAGGTAATAGGTATTGTCAGCGGAAAAGGCGGCGTAGGTAAATCTCTCGTCACTTCACTTTTAGCTGTAAACATGAAGAAAAAGGGACACAATGTTGCAATTTTGGACGCTGATATAACAGGACCGTCAATACCAAAAGCTTTCGGTATAACCAATAAGGCCGTTGGCAGCGACTTTGGTATTCTTCCTGAAAAATCAAAGCTTGGCATTGATATTATGTCTATAAATTTGCTGCTTGAAAACGATACTGAACCTGTAGTTTGGAGAGGTCCTATTATTGCTGGAACAGTTAAACAATTTTGGAGTGAAGTAGTTTGGGAAGATGAGGATTATATGTTTGTTGATATGCCGCCGGGAACCGGAGACGTACCACTGACAGTTTTTCAGTCACTCCCAGTTGACGGTATAATTATTGTCACTTCACCGCAGGAGCTTGTCTCAATGATTGTCGGCAAAGCAGTGAAAATGGCAGAGTTAATGAATATTCCGATTATTGGACTTGTCGAAAATATGAGTTATGTAACCTGTCCTGACTGCGGCAAAAAAATAAACATTTTCGGAGAAAGTCATATAGATGAAATAGCAAAAAAACACAACATAAAAGTATTGGATAAGCTGCCGATTGATCCAAACATTGCGTCCGCATGTGACAATGGTATAATAGAATCAATATCCGAAAATCCAATACCAAACTCTATTGAAGCAATAGAAAATTTGTAATAAAATTAAATGTAATGATATATAAAAGGTCATAATGTGGTATTTCACATTATGACCTTTTTGTTATCTTATATAATTTGTTTTTATCTTTGCTTCACGTTCAGGCGGTTCTATTCCGGCCTCTTTTGCTGCATTTAAAGATTTCAAAATCCATGCCATATTTCTTCCAAGTATTCTCATAGTCTGAACGCCTTCTTCGTCTTTCAAAACTTCCTCAGGAGTATTCCCATGAACCATGTTCCAATAATTTGAACAAACAATAGGCATATTTGTTATGCCAAAATATTTTGAAATTTGATCAAGCGTTGCTGATGCGCCCCCTCTTCTGCAGCTTGCAACAACTGCTCCGGGTTTATATGCCAAGTTAGAACCGCCAGCATAGAATAATCTGTCTAAAAATGAAGTTATTGCGCCTGACGCAGAAGCATAATGAACAGGTGAGCCTATAATTATTGCATCGGCAGTTCTACAGCTGAGAATAGCTTTATTTACCACATCGTCATCGAACTGACATAGTCCGTTTCCATTTTTAGCGCACATGCCGCATCCAATACACCCTCTTATAGGGAGCATACCAACCTGAAAAATTTCTGTATCAATCCCGTTTTTTTCAAGTTCATCTGCTACTATGCTTAAAGCAGTGTATGTACAGCCTTTATGTTTTGGGCTTCCGTTTACTAATAATACTTTCATAATTTAACCTCCTCATAAATTAACTTATTATTATTTTAATGGTATTATAACTATTTGATATAATTATATATTTTTTTACATTTTAAGTCAAGAAAAAAGACTCTCATTATAAGGAGAGTCTAAAATATAAAAAGGGGTTATGAAAAACAATAGATTCAGCGTATTAATCATCACCTCTTCTATTGATAAATTAAAATCCGCCTCGACCGCTGCCGAACCTTCCTCCAAATGTTCCTAGTTTTGAAATGGTTTCAGAAGCTGTTATACTTCCAACTTCAGCTCCTCCAATGCAATTTGAAGGCTGACTATACAGTCCGTCAATACTTTCACTATCAGCTGTTCCACCATAAGAGATAGTATAAATATCATCTGAATCTAAATCAGGTGAGCTGAAAATCAAAGCCTGGTATTCTTTTGACGGCTTAAATGTCATTATATTTTCACCGCTTGAATTTTTGATATTAATTATAGTCTCTTTTTGTACAGCTTCAGACAACGATACCACTAAAACATTTTGTTTTGAATCATCACTTGGTATTTCAAGCATACCATTGCTTCCGACAGCAACAATATAACCACCGTTTATCCACATGGAACCGTCTGTATCAAGCGGACTGTCTCCGCCGCTCGTTGGACCGTCCAGGATGATCGTTCCGCCATTAACTTCCAAAAATCCATTTGAGTCAATTGCGTCTGCCATTGCGTCAATATAGATATAACCTCCATTTATAGTGATAGAATGGCCGTTATTATCAATGTCCGTACGCTGTCCCCCAAAATTAGCCGGACCATTAAAACCAGATATATTTTGTTCATTATCAGTTGATCTTTCACCATTTGGAGGGAGGGAATCGGGCTGCTGCATTATTTGTTCTGTATTACCAGGGAAAAAATCAGGCGGCATATTATTTTGCTGATTATCAATATTTCCATTAACAATTCTCTCAGCAAGACGTTCTAAAATTATACTTGAATCCATTACACCATGTTCCATACTATCACTGCCTGTTCCTCCGGCATTTAACCCATCGTCTGTGGATATTATATGAATGTTTCCGCTGTTGATTGTCATTTCTGCTTTACTTTCTATTCCTTCTGTGGAATATTCTATATTTATATCACCTGCATTAACATTCAAATTTCCGTGAGCGCTCATACCTTTGCCCTCTTCAGAATAAATATTTAATTCACCGCCATTTATCTCAGTAATATCTCCCGAATGAATACTATGGTCAATTGAATGTATATTTATTTTTCCTGAGTTTATATAAATATCTTCTGCTGCTTTTAATCCTTTTGAACTTTTTTCATTGGTAGTAACGCCTTCATCCTGAGTTTGCTGTGTGTCTTCAATATTTCCACTTATTGATAATTCTCCGTTTTCAACCATTGATTTAAGCTTTTCAGTTACTTCCTCAACGGTCATATTATCAAAAACTGAAGTATCAATGTTATTTAATATTTGTGAAATACCGCCTTTTTCATTTACATTATTTCTGTGGTTTTCCGGTAAAGTGTTAGAATCAAATTTCGCTCCGTCGTCCTGCTGCTCATTTCTTTCAAAATCATTCGGAAAACCGGCAATGTTTTTGCGTGAACCGATTATTTCCCCGATAGTAGTTATATTTATTTCACCGCCATCTACTGTAATATTCCATTCACCCGACTGAATACCGTCACCGTCTGAAGTAATATTCAAAGTTCCTCCTATTATCTTAACACCACATTTGGCATGTATCCCGTCACCTATTTTTGAATTTATCGTTATATTCCCGTTTTCTATCCTTATATCATCATCACCGGCAATACCATGTTTATAATTCGCATTAATTATTAAGGAACCATTGCCTTTTATCTCCAAATTATCATCACTGAATAAGGGAGCACTTGCGTCTTCATAATTATATTGCTCACTATCAGTAAGCGTATTATCAGTTCCGTCTGTTAAGGTTATATATCCTTTGTCTGTATTTTCAAAATATATTGCCGGGCCGTCACTATTTGTTATGTCTACACCGCTTAATCTAAGCTTAACTTTTTCATCGGTATTTACAATAATCATTCCGTCTTCTGTTTTGCCGCTGACTTCAAAATCTCCGCCTTCGGTTATATATACAATTTTATCATCTGCTCTAACTCCGCTTCCGCTCACTTCCATAGAAGTCATATCAATTGTTCCAAGATTTTCTTTCCATGAATCATCTTCAATCTTTTCTTTTTCGGTTATATAAACAGTATTTGTATTTTCATTCCATTCTACCTGAGCTCCTAAAAATTCAGATATTAATCTTACCGGAACCAATGTTCTGTCATTTAGTACGACCGGAACTGTCTCAGAACTTATCACCTCTCCGTCTTGATTAGTGATTTGACCGCCTATTGTCATAGAGATTGATTTTTTCTTCTTTTTCACAGTTACAGTCTGAGTTTCTTCGTCCCATTTTACCTTTGCGCCCATAGCTTCAAATATAGTTCTTGCCGGTACCATAGTAAAATTATTTATAATCTGAGGTTCGACATCAAAAACTAATAATTCTCCTTCATAATAAACATTTATGTTTTCCTCAGCCAGCGACGTTATCGGAAAGGACATTAAGAATAATAGTATAAATACAGAGAATATTGAACATAATACTTTTTTCATTTTATTCCTCCTTAAAAATATTTCCACTTGACTATACGAAAATTATAAATTAGTTTTCTTAAATAAACCTTAAAACTAAAAATAAAATTGTAAAGTTTATATGAACAAAATCTCTATATAAAAACTGAATAGCAATTTGGCTATAAGGGTAAAATAATCCAGGTGATAAAATTGATAGATACAAATTTAAAAAATAATGAGAATACCGTAAAACAGCTGTTTAACTCAGATAAGAATATTGATTTTAACTTTCGCGAATTTAAAGTTGAGTTTAAAAACGAAACGGCTGACGCTTTTTTAATATACTATGACGGAATGTCAAATCAAACATTTTTAAACCGCGATATTATGCGGTCTTTGCTCACATGCAAAGCGTATGACACAAGCGTAACACCAAAAAAAGATATTGTTTTTAAACAAATAGTATCAGTGGCGCCTCTAAGCATTGCCGAAGATTTTGATTTAATCGGAGAAAAAATCTCTTTTGGTGAATGCGGTATCTTTATAGACGGCTGCGACTGCTGTTTTATAGCCGATATAAAAGGCTGGGACTCACGAGGAGTTGATTCGCCTACTCAGGAAGTCAGCCTTGCGGGACCTCAGGAAGCGTTTGCCGAATCTATAATGACAAATTTAGCACTTGTTAGAAAGATATTAAAAAATCCTAAATTAACCGCCACTAATATTCCGGTAGGCAAAACAAATAAAATTCCCTGCGCTTTAATGTACATTGAAGGAATAACAAACAGCAAGCTTATCAAAGAGGTAACTAGAAGATTAAAAGATATAGATACCGAGTATATATTTTCTTCAAGTGATGTTGAAATGCTGATAGAAGACACCACTTATTTTCCTATGACTAGAACCTTAAAAACAGAGAGACCCGACAGAGTTGCCTCAATGCTTGTCGAGGGAAAGGTTGCAATAATAGTTCAGGGCAGCCCATTTGCATTGATAGTTCCAACTACTTCATTAGATTTGATAGAAGCCACAGAAGACAATTATGTACGTGTTCCCGAGGCAAATTTGATGAGATTAGTACGAATATTTGGCATGTCTCTGTCAATTCTTCTTCCTGCACTGTTTATTGCCGTAATGTTATACCACCAGGCAATTCTCCCCACTGACTTACTAATAGCTATTTCAGCCAGCCGTGAAAAAGTTCCATTTCCACTTATAGTAGAATTAATCTTAATGGAAATATCATTTGAACTTATAAAAGAGGCATCCGTCAGAGTACCAAACCCAATTGGCAGCACTCTTGGTATAATCGGTGGACTGATTTTAGGCCAGGCTGCAGTTGAAGCAAGCATAGTCAGTCCAATATTAATAATAATAGTATCAATAGGCGGAATTGGAGCATTTTCGACACCAACCTTATCACTTTCAAGATCTCTCAGCGTATTAAAATTTGTATATATAGCAGCGGCATATTTGTTTGGAATAGTTGGTCTGGTGGCTGCTATAATGATAACTTTGTCAGGATTGGCAGCGACTAAAACGTTTGGGTTTCCATTTCTATCCGATTTCGGAATTAACGTTCGTTCATCTGAATCATTGCTTGTAAAACCAATATGGAAAAAAGAAAGACGTCCGGCTGAACTCAAAACAAAAGATAATATAAAACAGCCGCACATAAGCAGAAAGTGGAAAAAATAAAAGGAAACAGAGTGATATCTATGAATAAAAAAAATATCAATTTAGGTATATGGTGTTTAACATTTAACTGTCTGCTGATAAAAATATTTATAGGATTTTCGAACATTCTGCTTCACGAGACAGGTTCTTCATCATGTTTGGCATTAATCTTTAGTTTTGCTGTATTTACGGCGATTTTGTTTATAGTTTACTTTTTCAAAAGATATTTTATATTGAGCCTTAAAAACACTTATTTAAGAAACACTATATTTGTGATATTAATTGGTTATTTAATATCACATAATATATATTTTATTTACCAGCTGATTAATACAATAAACAACAGCGCTTATCCCAATACTCCTCTTTGGATTGTCTTGACATTAATTGCTGTTACAGTGCTGATTGTTGGAATCAGAGACTTTTCGTCTATCTTAAAACTGCATAGTATATGCGTTCCGTTAATAATAATTGGATTGATTATAATTTCAATAAGCAGTATAAAATATGATGATATATATAATGCTCTTCCTGTATTAGGAAATGGAATCGCTTCCACGATAAGCAGCGGATTCAAACATCTGTTTGCATTTTCAGAAATAATAGTTCCAATTGTATTTTTAACAATAATGCCTGAAGAAAAGTCTAAAAATATAAACCGTTCAAAAATTATATTATACTCAGCAATTATTGGCGCTGGGATTTACAGTATATTTACTATAATATCTCTGCTGGCAATCCCGACCGACTCTGTTTTTGTAGCAGAAAATAATCCATTGTTCCATATATCAAGATTTTCAGGTATAAACCGGCTTAACACCCGGCTTGATGTGTTAAATATAATTATTTCAATCACATCCGGTATATTATATTTATCAACATCACTTGCGGTCATAAGAATTCTTATGAAAAAAATTGGTTTACCAAAAAACAGCTTCATGAAAACAACCGCGTCAATATTGGTATTGTTAATTGGAATAGTTCCTCTTTGCGGCTGTTACGACAACAGGGATATTGAAGATACCGCATATGCAATAGCTGTTGGCGTAGATAAAGACGAAAATACAGGTTCATTGATATTCTCATTTCAATTTACAAATCCGCTGACAACCGGAGAAAATACAGACCCGCAAAATTCAGGTTCAGAAGAAAGTGAAACAGAAAATAAGTCAGTAAACAATATTTCAATTGATGCTGATAATATATTTGACGGTTTAGAGAGCGTTAAAAGATTTATAGGCAAAACGCCATCACTTTCACATTTAAAACTTATTGTCTTTTCAAAATCAATAACTAACAGTGATGGGTATTTAAAAAATATCTGTGAAGATTTTATTAACATTAATGATGTGCGTCCGGAAACTAAAATATGTATAGCAAGCACAGATACCGCTAAAGAGTATCTATATGGAGTCAACCCATCACTCGAAGAAAGTACGGCTAGATATTATGAATTATTATTTTCAGATTCTTCTACAACCGAAACTTTGCAAACAAATTTAAGAACATTTTTAATAAAACTTACCGGTAGTTCAGGAGACGGGTATCTTCCAATTATTTCACCGGATGGATTTACGGGGGCAATCTTGTTTTCCGGGGAAATACCCAAAATAGAACTAAGTAATCATGAATGTCAAATTATAAACATACTTTTAGGGATAGAAAGAGATTCTATATTTTTTACTTCCGAATCCACCAATCAAGTCTACAAGATAAAAAGTTCATCACCTAATATAAAAACAAATATAGAGAATAAAAAAATCAGTGCTGAAATTGAAACCAAAATATTTGCCAAGAAAAATCAAAATGGTTCTGAAGATAATTATGAATTGCTCTATGAAGATTTAATGAATGATAGTAAAAATTTAATTGAAAAAATATATCAAAATCAATGTGATATATTATCAATCGGAAAATTTGCAAAATCTAAATTCTTATATGAATACGAATGGAAAAATGTAATCCAAGAAAAAGAAAATATCATAAATATACCGACCGTTAATATTAATTTATTATATTGATATAGTTATATAGTAAAATAAAAAATTTCAAAAAATGACACCTGCCTTTTGTAATTGACAAATTTAGATATATGTGGTATTATTATCATATTGTTAAGGAGGTAGCAATTATGAAACCTACTAGTGTCATTCGTGAATTAGATCACTATGGACGTCTCGTTATTCCGAGCGAAATGAGACGGGTACTAGGTCAATCAGATGATGAAAAAATAAGAGTTGAAATATATACATTAGACAATAAGATATTTATTCAAAGAGTTACGCCTTGTTGTGCTTTCTGTGATAGAGAAGATAATTTAGTTGAATACAGGGGAAAAATGATTTGCAAATATTGTCTTAATGATTTAACCAAACAAATATAAAATATGACCTGCGTATTAATCCGCAGGTCATTATTATTTTAAGTATAAACTTGTTAATCAGCAAATAAATTTTCATATGATGGCTTTGGAGTTGCTGTTGTTTTATCTTCATTGCTTACAACAGGTGACGAGCTATTACTTTTTTCTATTGTTCTTATACCGGTAATAGCCCTTTTAATAGGTATAGAATATCCACTCTCATCATTTAAAGATACCATAGTAGTAATTTTTACTTTTGTTCCAATAGGGTTATTATTTTCTACACCAAGCTGTTCAGTCCAAAAATTTTCTACTTCAGGAATATCAGTAATAGGAATCATTTTATATGGCTCGTTTTCATCTTGTAAATAATATTTAGAATCCAATTTTGATATTATACCAACAGTCGAAATAAGAGTTTTATCTTGAACATCTTTTTTATCATATAAGTCAGCTATCGAAACTACATTTTCTTTAGTTTCATCATAATCATCTAAAATATATACGTTCATAGCTCTGTCGGTCTTACCTTCATCTTCATTAACAAATTTAGCGTTTACATCAGCTCCAAAAGCCTCTGAAATTGCTCTAGCAGGCACAAATGTACGAAAATCTCTGGTTATATCTCCCTGGAAAGCCGGAGCGTCCAGTTCAACTGTTTCTTTCAAAGCTTGCTCTTCACCGTCAATTTTATAAATATCAAGTCTTGGCAAGCCAATAACCAAACGTAATGTAGTATCATATCTCACAATCTGAATTTTTTTATCAGTATTAAACCAATATACAGTAGCTCCTAAAGCTTCTGCAATGGCTCTAAGCGGTATCATTGTTCTATCATTTTGAATGTACGGACGTTCAGCCTCACTAAAATCAATAGGCTGACCGTTAATATAAATGTTTTCAATAGGTGATGCAGCGTAGCTTGATATAGAAAAACTGCAAATTATACCGATGGTTATCGATAAACTTATAAACAAACAAATCAGTTTTTTCATAATAACCTTCCTTAACTATATATTTAATACATGATTTTTTCAAATCTAAATTTATTTTATATTATACTATAAATCAACCGAATATGCAACAGAAAATAATGTCAAACCTTTTAGAGTAAGTCGCAGACAGCTTTAAAACCATACATTGATTTGGAAAATTTTATAGCATTAACTATTGCTTTAGACGTCACATATGCCGATAAAGTTCCAACCAAATTAATGTCAGCTTTTAAATCACCCAGCGATAACGCATATATAGTATCTCCGTCAAGAGTGGTGTGAACAGGGCATATACTTCGTGAATAACCGTCCTGAGCCATTTGAGCAACTTTTGTCATATGTGTTTTATCAAAGTTAGCATTTGTTAAAACAGCACCAATTGTTGTATTTGTAATTATTTGATTTTCAAAATTTGAATAGAATTCAAACATTAACTCTTGACAATCTTTCTCAGATAGTTTTGTTTTATCCTTATTCAGCACCCCTGCAACTTTCTTTCCTGTTTCAAAATCAAAAATATCTCCGAAAGCATTTACAACTACTATAGCGCCAACCATAAGACCGCCTAATTTTGCTGCATATATACCAATTCCGCTTTTAGTACAACGATCCATTCCCAACACTTTGCCTACAGTGGCTCCAACGCCAGCTCCATAACAGCCTTGCTCAGGCATATTTATTTCAGCATTTTCACAAGCTTTTACTGCCATATCAAAATTAGGCCTTTTTTTCATTGAACCAACTGTCAAATCAAAAATAGATGATTGACAAACAATAGGAACTTTAGTAACACCAACATCAAATCCAATACCTTTGGATTCCAAATAACTCATAACCCCGCCGGACGCATCAAGGCCAAAAGCACTGCCGCCGCTCAGAACCACAGCATTAATTTTATCCATAGCCATAGTGGGATTCAAAAGCTGTGTTTCACGTGAAGCCGGCCCCCCTCCTCTTACATCTACGCCGGCAGGGGCTCCGTCTTCACACAAAATAACAGTACAACCGGTGCCGCCTTCAAAGTCCTCCGAACTTCCTATCTTTACATTTGGAAGTTCTGTAATGCTTATTTCCTCTATAAGATTATCTACGAACATTTTGCTCACCTATTGCTTATTATCATTATCTCTAATCTCAACGCGCCTTATCTTGCCGCTTATTGTCTTTGGGAGTTCATCAACAAATTCAACTATTCTAGGATACTTATAAGGAGCTGTATGTTTCTTTACATAATTCTGAACTTCTTTTTTTCTTTCTTCGCTGCCTTTAACACCTTTTACCAAAACTATTGTAGCTTTAACCACCTGGCCACGGATCGGATCCGGTGCAGGAGTAATAGCGCATTCCAATACATAAGGAAGTTCCATGATAACACTTTCAATTTCAAAAGGTCCTATACGATAACCTGATGATTTTATGACATCATCTGTTCTTCCAACATACCAAAAGTAACCGTCCTCGTCACGCCAAGCCGTATCTCCCATATGATATACGCCGTCATGCCATGCTTCACGCGTTAATTCCTCAGAATTATAGTATCCTTTAAATAATCCGCATGGAATACTGTTCTTAGTATTAATAACAATTTCACCGACTTCGCCGGCTGCAGCAGATTTACCGTTTGGCAAAACAATATCAACATCATACAGCGGACTGGGTTTGCCCATAGAACCTGGTTTTGGCGTCATACCAACAAAATTGCCGACTACAAGAGTAGTTTCTGTTTGACCAAATCCCTCCATAAGCTTTATACCGGTATGTTTATAAAATTGCTGATATACTTCGGGATTAAGCGCTTCTCCTGCAACAGTAGCATACTCGAGTGAAGACAAATCATATTTTCCCAAGTCTTCTTTTATAAAAAATCTAAACATCGTAGGAGGTGCGCAGAAAGAAGTAATATTATATTTCTTAAACAGCGGTAAAATATCCTCTGCCTCAAATTTATCAAAATCATATGTGAATACTGCGCCTTCACACATCCACTGACCATAGAGTTTTCCCCACAGCGCTTTTCCCCAGCCAGTATCTGATATAGTAAAATGAATACCGTCAGGATTTACATTCTGCCAATATTTTGCAGTAATAAAATGCCCCAAAGGATATTTATGGCTATGCATTGCTATCTTAGGATATCCGGTAGTGCCTGACGTAAAGAACATCAGCATAGTTTCGTCTCCGCATGCAGTTTCATCCGTATTCTGAGGACGAGGGAATTCATCACTGAAGTTTTCAATTTCATTGTCAAAGTCATGCCAGCCTTCACGCTTGCCTCCAACCATAATTTTTAAGACATCAAAATCACAATTTTTTTCGCCAAGCTCTGCCTGATGTGCCGTATCACCATCTGAAGTACAAACTATAGCCTTTACTTCAGCCGCCTTAAACCTATAATCAAAGTCGTGCTCAACAAGCAGGTTTGTTGCGGGTATTACAACAGCACCTATCTTATGTAATGCAAGAATAGAAAACCAGAATTGATAGTGGCGTTTTAAAACAAGCATTACTTTATCGCCTTTTCCTATTCCAAGTGACTTAAAATAATTTGCAGTCTTAGCGGAATACTTTTTCATATCTTCAAAAGTAAACCTGCGTTCTTCTTTCTCTCTAGACAAATGCAGCATAGCCAGCTTATCAGGATCTTTTTCAGCAAGCCTATCAACAATATCAAATGCAAAATTAAAATTATCTTCATTAATAAAATCTATCGATTTAACAATACCGTTTTTGTCCGTTTCAGTTTTAAGATAGTTTTTATATATCATATCATCTGAATCTTCACGGATAGGAACAGGCTTTTCAGGAGTTATTTCAACATTTTCTATATAGCTTGTCCCTCTGCCGTTGGGAGTCAGCACTATTGCATAAAATTTACATGTGTCACAATCAACAGCAATCATACCGTGAGGAGTCTTGCTGTCGTAATAAATACTATCTCCGGGATTCAATATTTCAATATTATCACCTATTTGCACTTTAAGCTTACCGCTTAAAACAATATCTAACTCTTGTCCCTCATGCTTTGAAAGCTTTATATCCTTATGCTGTTCCGCTTCAGAAAATGGTGCAGTTACAAGAAATGGTTCTGCAATTCTATTTTTAAAAAGAGACGCCAAATTATTATATTCAAATTCTTTACGTCTTACTATTTTCATACCTTCACCGGCACGAGTAAGCTCATATCCTGACAAAGTTGCGCTTTGTCCTTCTAAAAGATCCGTAACATCTACGCCCAAAACTCTAGCGCAAAGACATATAAATGAAAAACTAAAATCACTTTCACCGTTTTCGATTTGCTTATATTTTTCGATGTCAACTGAAGTCTTTTCAGCAACTTCTTCCATCGTTAATCCATCAATTTCACGTAAGGTTTTTATACGTTCAGCAACCTCTTTTATTCTTCCGTCCAAAACATTGTCCATACTGATAACTCCTTAAAATACAAATTTTATAAAAATAATAGATACTAATATTATTTAGTAAAATAATACAAACTCTATAAATTTAAGTATAGCATTACTAAAAATGTTTGTCAACTTACTTATATTTTAGCTTTTTCGTTCTTTTTCTCTAAATATTTTTTTAAATATTGACCTGTATATGACGCGCTGTTTTTTGCCACTTTTTCCGGCGTACCTTTAGCGACAATAGTTCCGCCGCCGTCTCCGCCTTCCGGACCTAAATCAATAATATAATCAGCAGTTTTAATAACATCCAAATTATGTTCAATAACCACAACCGTATTTCCTGCATCTACAAGCTTTTGCAAAACATTTATAAGCATATGAACATCCGCAGTGTGCAGTCCTGTTGTCGGTTCATCCAATATATATATTGTTTTGCCTGTGCTTCTTCTGCTGAGCTCAGTGGCAAGTTTAACTCTTTGAGCCTCACCTCCGGACAGAGTTGTTGATGGCTGACCTATTTTTATATAACCCAGTCCAACATCATATAAAGTTTGAAGTTTTCTGCTTATTTTAGGAACATTTTCAAAAAAGCTGCACCCTTCCTCAACCGTCATCTCCAGTACTTCATAAATATTCTTACCCTTATATTTAACTTCAAGTGTTTCTCTATTATACCGTTTTCCATCACAAACTTCACAAGGCACATACACGTCAGGCAAGAAGTGCATTTCTATTTTAATTATTCCGTCTCCTGTACAGGCTTCGCATCTTCCGCCCTTTATATTAAAACTAAACCTTCCTGACTTGTAGCCTCGGGATTTTGCCTCCTGGGTTGCCGCAAACAACTCTCTTATATCTGAAAACAGACCTGTATATGTTGCAGGATTACTTCTTGGAGTACGGCCGATAGGAGACTGATCAATATCAATAACCTTATCTAAATTTTCTTCACCCTTTATACTCTTAAACTTGCCGGGTTTCTTTTTTGAACCATTTAATACATTTGATAAGTGTTTGTATAATATCTCGTTTACAAATGAGCTCTTTCCGCTTCCTGATACGCCGGTTATACAAGTAAAAGTTCCAAGAGGTATTTTGATGTTGACATTCTTTAAATTATTCTCTTGACAGCCTTTAATTTCTAAGTTAAATCCATTTCCTTTTCTTCGTGTTTCCGGAACAGGTATCAATTTTTTACCTGACAAATATTGACCTGTTAAAGAAGTTTCACATTTCATAATTTCCTTGGCGGTTCCTGTTGCCACTACTTCTCCGCCATGTATTCCTGCGCCGGGTCCTATATCCACTATATAATCCGCAGCAAGCATTGTATCTTCATCATGTTCAACCACTATCAAAGTATTTCCTAAATCTCTTAACCGTTTCAAAGTCTCAATCAGTTTATCGTTATCTCTCTGATGAAGTCCGATACTGGGCTCGTCCAGAATATACACAACACCCATCAAACTTGAGCCTATTTGGGTTGCCAAACGTATTCTCTGAGCTTCACCGCCGCTTAATGTCCCGGCGCTTCTGGAAAGTGTCAGATATTCCAATCCAACATTTTTTAAAAATTTCAATCGCTCTTTTATTTCTTTAAATATATTTTCGGAAATTATTATGTCTTTTTTTGATAAACTGATTTTTATATTAGAGAAAAAATCGTAAGCTTCAGTTATAGACATATCACTTACTTGATTTATATTTAAACCTCCAATAGTGACCGCCAAAGATTCCGGCTTTAATCTGGCTCCTTCACATTTTGGACAGGGCATATCCACCATAAAGGTTTCTATTTCAGCTTTCATCCAGTCAGAATTTGTCTCTTTATGTCTTCTTTCAAGATTATTAATTATGCCTTCAAATCTTGCATACTGAACTCCTTTTGAAAATTTCCTGTCATAGGTCAGCTTTATTTTTTGGTCACCGGTTCCGTATAAGATAACATCAAGTATTTTTTTGGGGAGATTTTTAATCGGCTCATCAAGACTAAATTCATAAAGTTCAGATAAACCTCTGTAATACATATACGAAATCGAATTTTTGTCAGTTCCGTTCCAACCGCTTGCGGCTATTGCACCTTGGTTTATAGATAATTCTTTATCAGGTATAATAAGGTTTGGGTCGATTTCAATAATATGTCCTAAACCTGCGCATTCCGGACACGCACCATAAGGAGTGTTAAAAGAAAACATTCTAGGTGTGAGTTCTTCTATGCTTATACCGCAGTCCTCACAAGCATAATTTTGTGAAAACATTAACTCTTCTCCATCTATTATATCAACAATCACAAGCCCATGTGCCATGTTTAAAGCTGTTTCCAATGAATCAGCCAACCTTTTATCAATACCCTCTTTTATAATAAGCCTATCAACAACTATGTCTATATTATGTTTTTTCTGTTTATCAAGACGGATATCCATATCAGAAATTTCGACAGTTTTTCCGTCTATTCTTGCCCTTACAAATCCATTTTTCCTTGCGTCTTCAAACGTCTTTACATATTCGCCTTTTCGTCCTCTAGCAACAGGAGCCATTATTTGTATTTTAGTACGCTCAGGCAGATTGCGAACAGAGTCAACAATTTGGTCAATGGACTGGGGTGAAATCTCTTTTCCGCAATTAGGACAGTGTGGCACACCTATTCTCGCATATAACAATCTGATATAATCATATATCTCTGTCACTGTTCCTACTGTTGAACGCGGATTTCTTGCCGTTGTCTTTTGGTCGATTGATATAGCCGGAGACAAACCATCTATTGATTCAACATCTGGCTTGCTCATTTGACCTAAAAATTGTCTGGCATAAGCTGATAAAGATTCAACATATCTCCGCTGACCTTCAGCATAGATAGTGTCAAAAGCAAGTGAAGACTTTCCGGAGCCGCTTAAACCGGTAAAAACTACAAGTTTATCTCTTGGTATTTCCAAATCAATATCTTTTAAATTATTTTCCTTTGCACCTTTTACAATTATATTTTTGTTCATATTTATGTCAACTCCTATTATAACGCTTATTCTTCCTGCATTCTTCTAATTTCATCACGTATCTGAGCCGCTAATTCAAACTGAAGAAGCTCTGCAGCTTTTTTCATATCAACAGTTAATTCTGCAATTGCTCGTTCCTTATCAATTAATTTTTGTTCATTCTTCTTTGCTGTCTTTCCTTTTTCTGACCTGCTTAATTCAGTGGTTGCTTCAATAACCTCATATACTTCTTTTTTAATTGTCTGTGGAATTATATTATGCTCTTTATTAAAGGCAATCTGTATACCGCGCCTTCTGTTAGTTTCATCTATAGCATATCTCATTGAACCAGTTATTGTGTCTGCATACATTATAACTTTTCCTTTTGCGTTTCTTGCCGCTCTACCTATTGTTTGAACCAACGATGTCTCGCTTCTTAAAAAGCCTTCCTTATCAGCGTCCAGTATAGCAACAAGAGAAACTTCAGGTATATCTAACCCTTCACGCAAAAGATTTATGCCGACTAATACATCAAACTCGCCAAGTCTTAAATCTCTTATAATTTCCATACGTTCAATGGTCTTAACATCTGAGTGTAAATATCTTACCTTTACACCAAGGTCGTCAAAATATTCAGTAAGTCTTTCCGCCATTTTCTTTGTAAGAGTAGTAACTAAGACCCTTTCATTATTTTTTGTCCTTTCGACAATTTCTGTGTAAATGTCATCTACTTGTCCATCTATTGGTCTGACTTCAACCTCAGGATCAAGCAAACCGGTAGGTCTGATTACCTGTTCTACAATACGGGTCGATTGCTCTTTTTCAAAATCTGCCGGTGTTGCAGATACAAAAACTGCTTGATTCAGCTTTCCCCAAAACTCATCAAAATTGAGAGGTCTGTTATCAAAAGCAGATGGTAATCTAAATCCGTATTTGACCAAATTTTCTTTTCTGGCACGGTCACCTGCATACATTGCTCTAACCTGCGGCAGCGTAACGTGGCTTTCGTCAACAAACAATAAAAAATCTTTCGGTAAATAATCAATAAGTGTAAACGGAGGACTCCCCGGTTCTCTGCCGCTGATATGTCTGGAGTAATTTTCTATTCCATTACAAAATCCGGTTTCTCTCAGCATTTCCATATCATATTTAGTGCGCTGTTCTAGTCGTTGAGCTTCAACCAACTTATTATTATTTCTGAGTTCTTTTAAGCGTTCTTCTAATTCTTTTTCAATACTTATTATAGCATTGTCACGCTTCTCAGGCGTAGTAACATAATGTGATGCAGGATATACCGCAATATGCTTTCTTTCACCAATAACTTCACCTGTTACAGTGTTTATTTCTGTAATACGTTCAACTTCATCTCCGAAAAACTCTACTCTTACTGCCGTATTATATGCGTCAGAAGGAAATATATCTAAAACATCTCCTCTTACGCGAAACTTATTTCTTGAAAAATCAATATCGTTTCTTTCATATTTAATTTCTATAAGTTTTGCAATAACTTCGTCCCTGTCTTTTATCATTCCCGGTCTCAGTGATATAACCATATTATTATAGTCTATTGGGTCACCCAATCCATAGATACATGAAACACTGGCTACAATAATAACATCTTTTCTTTCAAATAATGCCGCAGTAGCACTGTGACGAAGCTTATCAATTTCATCATTCGTCTGAGCGTCCTTCTCAATATAGGTATCAGAGTAAGGAATATACGCCTCAGGCTGATAGTAATCATAATATGATACGAAATATTCAACTGCATTTTCCGGGAATATTTCTTTGAATTCGCTGCAAAGCTGCGCCGCCAAAGTCTTATTATGCGCTAAGACTAACGTAGGTTTTTGCACCTTTTCAATCACATTTGCCATTGTAAAAGTTTTACCGCTTCCGGTAACTCCTAAAAGCGTTTGAAATTTATCACCATTTAAAATACCGTCAGCTAATGTTTTAATAGCTTTAGGCTGATCGCCGGCCGGCGAATATTTTGATACAACTTTAAAATCCATAACACACCTCCGTGCTATAAAATAATTCCTTCAGATAATAATGTATTTATTAATAACACTTATCTCACATTGTACCACATTTGAAACCTATAATTCAACACATTTTTTAAAAAATATGCTCAAAAGAGAACTCACCATTATAATGCTTTTTAGCGAAAAAAATAAACCTTGCGCGACACACCTTTTTATGCTATCATAATGATACCATATATGTAAATTAAAGGGGCAACTACAATGTTTATTTTCAAAACAAAACATATACAAAAGTTAAAATACTTTATGTTTTTTACCATAATTTTTATTATTTTCTCTACTAGTTATACTAATGGTTTTAGCGAGGAAAATAACAATGTTAGTTCAGATAAAAACATACAAGTTTTATTTATAAGTTCATACTCGCCCTCAAACACATCGGTTCTTAAACAACTCGAAGGTATACGCGAAACACTTGATGGCTCAGTTACACTTGAAAGTGAATTTTTGAATTCAAATATAATAAATGATAATAAAAACGACGCATTATTTTATGATATTCTTAACTATCATATTTCTTCATATAAAAATAATTTCGATATAGTTATCGTTGGAGACGATGAAGCGCTTGACTTAGTTTTGAAATACAAAAATGTTCTATTTCCTAATACGCCCATAATCTTTGAAGGAATTGAAAACAAATTCATTGCTGAAAAGGCTGCAATGGATCCGATAATTACTGGTTCTATAGAAAAATTAAATTTTGAAAACAATATTCATACAGCACTGAATCTTTATCCTGACGCAAAAAATATTATTGCTGTTTCTGATAACACATTAACAGGTATCGGTGACAGAGAGCAGTTTTATGCAGAGCAGGAACAATTTTCTAATATAATTTTCAAAGATATTAATTCTTCTGAATTAAATGAAGAAGAATTTGTATCCGCTCTTTCTAAACTTAATAATGACAGTATACTGTTCTATTTAAATATGAATGAAACTATTGATAAAAAGCAATACTCCGATTATGAAGTCTGCAAGCTAATAACAGAAAATACAACAATTCCAACCTTTTGTTTAACTGATTTAAATATCGGTAACGGTTATTTTGGTGGAGCAGTGTTATCTTCAAAGCAGTCAGGTATAATTGCAGCAAATACTGTAAATTCAATAATTAATGGACAAAATATATCCGAAATACCTTTATTGGAAAATTCAAGTTCAAAATATAAATTTGATTTTAAAGTAATGAAAAAATATCATATAAACAGTTCGTCTTTGCCTTCAAATTCTATATATGTTAATTATGAGAAATCATTTAGAGAGAAATATGGTAAGCTTCTTGCTATTGGTTCTATTCTAATAATGATACTTCTTCTTTTGATACAATTTGTAATTAAATGGTTTGAATCGAGAATGAAAAACAGAAAATTGGAAATATCTACTTCTACACTGAAAGAAGCGTTAAAAATTTCTGAGAGAAACGGAATTGCAAAATCTGAATATTTGAATTGTGTGTCAAATGAAATAAAACAACCAATGAGTACTCTTATTTCTTTAATTAACAGAACAAAAAAAGAACTTAATGATTCTGAAAAAACTAAACAAAATATTAATGCAATTGATGATACAGCACGCACACTCTTTAACTCTGTAAATGAATTGCTTAATATTTCTAATCTAGATATACAGACTTTAGAAATAAATCATGAGCCATTTAAACTAAGCCGCATTCTAAATGATCTAAGACAGACTTTTTCTTATCTTTGTAATGAGAGAAATATTACTTTTTCTGAAAACAGGTATGATATTACTGAAAATAATTATTATGGTGATTCATATAAGTTAGGCCTACTACTATCAAATTTGCTTACTAATGCGCTTAAATACACAGAAAATGGGAATACTATTGACTTAAAATCAACACAAAAACCATCCGGCGACAAAAATTATGCCATCCTTGAATTTGTTGTAAGTGATACCGGCATTGGTATGAGCAAGGATAAACTGGATAAAGTATTTAGCAATAATTACAACAATGATTCTGCACAAAATGGCAGCGGTCTTGGTTTATCAATGACAAAAAAGTATATTTCTATGATGAACGGAAATATTTCTGCTATAAGCACTGAAGGTGAAGGAACGTCAATTACTGTTACGATTCCTCTTGAAATTTGTGAAAAGGACGGCAAACAAGTTCGTGTATACAAATCACCTGAAGAATATAATTTTTCCGGTAAAACAATACTTATTGCAGAAGATAACGAACTTAATCTTGCTATATTAGACGATGTTCTTAAAACTGTTAATTTTAAAACTATGATAGCTAAAAATGGCCGTGAAGCAGTATATACTTTTAATAAAGCTCAGTATAAGGATATTGATGTAATACTTATGGATGTAGATATGCCTATAATGGACGGATATGAAGCGGCAAATACTATCAGAAAAAGCAAGCACGCTAACTCCTCTACTATCCCCATAATAGCTATGTCGCAAGACGTATATGAGGATGATGTGGAAAAAATCTTAAATAATGGTTTTAATTCACACGTGATTAAACCTGTTGATGCAGATGAATTATATTATACTTTAGAGAAGTATTTAGAAATGTCTGAAGAAACATAAAAATCAAACATTAGTAACCTATTAAAGTTTAACTATTGTAATCTTCTTCAAAAGACGCTAATTCTTCTTTAGTTTTAAAAATTATTCCTCGCGTTAAATTTAAAATATCATCGTCAGGGATATCTGACGCATATACCTTAAATGAGTATAAAAATTTTTCAGCTGCTTTTGCTGAATCTGTATTACTGCACAAATATATTTCAATGCTGTTTCCATTAAGGCGTGCGAGATAATACTGCTCATTTCCGGGTGTACTGCTTGGAATTGCTTCCTGCATTCCCGGTGTTGTTTGCGATGCAACTGCTTCAGCAGAATTTAAATTTTTAGTGACAGACCTGTTTATAACGTTTACAGTTGCAAAATATGTTATATAACCAATCATCAAAGTAAAGAACACAACTGAAACACAAATGATAATACTTTTGACTAACTTTTTATACATAATTAGTACCCCCATATCTTGTGTTATCATATTTGCTGTAACACTAATTTAATAGATTATTAACAGATTTATAGTTTATTATACCTGTTTATGTGATATAATTATATAGTATAATATGTAGTATTTTGATGATTGATATTTTATAAGGGGAAAAAATAATGGGAAAATACGTTGGAAAATTTATTTTAATATTTTTAATTACAATTATTATTGGAGGAGCTGTTGCCGGAGGAGCTGTGCTCACTGCTGTAATGGGCATGTGGGGAAATACTGACGGCATTGATTTGGATTCGCTGACAATGGACAGCAATTCAAACATAGTATATCTTGATCCCAATACAGGAGAAGAAAAGAATCTCTTAACATTATCTTCTGATGAAAACAGGATTTGGGTAGATCTGGACGCAACTCCTAAAAATCTTCAAAATGCCTTTATTGCTATTGAGGACGAACGTTTTCCTATTCACAATGGAGTAGATATAAAAAGAACACTTAAAGCTACTTTAACATATTTTTTAGATAAACTAACCGGTAAAGGCGGCCAAGCTTCTCTTGGCGGCAGTACTATTACGCAGCAGCTTATAAAAAATATAACCGGTGATGACGAACAAACAATTTCCAGAAAAATTTCAGAAATTTCAAAAGCTATTGACTTAGAAAAAAAATTATCTAAAGATCAGATTTTAGAACTTTATTTAAATTGTATATTTTTATCCCAAAACTGTCATGGAGTTCAAACAGCTGCAAATTTGTATTTTGATAAGGATGTAAGTCAATTAAATCTGGCAGAATGCGCTTCTATTGCATCTATTACTCAAAATCCGGCATTATATGACCCATTCATAAATCCGGATAAAAATAAAGAAAAACAAGAATTGGTTTTAGCAAAGATGCTTTCTCTTGGTTATATAACTCAGGAAGAATATGATGAAGCAGTTAACTATCCTCTTACATTCAGTAAAGATACGGCTGCAACTAAAAAAGAAGAAATAATAACATCATATTATGTTGACCAAGTAGTACGTGACGCAATATCAAGATTGCAGGAAAAAGGCTATTCTGAAAGTCTTGCAACAAAAATGGTATATTCCGGCGGTCTTAAAATTTACTGTGCTTATGACCCGGAAATTCAATCAATAGTTGAAGAATACTATTATAATACAAATAATTTCCCAGATTCTTCAGCCCAGTCTTCAATTGTTATTATTGACCCATCAGACGGCAGAGTTGTTGCAATGGCAGGCGGAATTGGTGAAAAAGAAGCTAGTTTTACTCTGAACCGTGCAGCACAAAGTCCCAGGCAGCCGGGATCAACAATAAAGCCATTAGCTGTATACGCACCCGCACTGGATAATGGAACAATAAACACAAGTACAAGAGTGATGGATAAAAGAAAATCCTATGATGGCTGGGTACCAAGAAACTATAGTTACACTTACAGTAATTCAGAAGTTGGACTTGACTATGCTCTTCAGCAGTCTTTGAATACAGTGCCTGTAGAAATAATGTCGGACATGGGCATTCAGACTTCGTTCGATTTTATGACGCAGAAACTTGGATTTACTACCCTTGTTGAAGCAGAAGAAATAAACGGTGAAATTTACACAGATCTTGGATATGCACAATTGGCGCTCGGCGGTTTAACTCACGGCGCTACAAATATTGAAATGACTGCTGCATACTGCATTTTCCCAAATCAAGGTGTATATAATAAACCTTACACATTTACTGAAATTAAAAATGAAAGCGGTGAAACAATCTTGACCGGCAGAGACAGTGATACTACCTGGGAAGCAATAAAGCCGGAGACCGCCGCAATAATGAACAGATATCTTAACAGTGTTGTGACCAGCGGCACCGGACGCGGAGCGGCCTTGTCAGACGGAACCTTTACTGCCGGAAAAACAGGTACAACATCAGAAAACTTTGACAGATGGTTTATCGGCTATTCTCCATATTATGTAGCTTCAGTCTGGTATGGATATGATACGCCGGCTTCAATAGAAATGTCATCAAATCCTTGTATTCCTGTATGGAAAAATGTTATGGACAAAGTACATTCGACAATAAAAAAGAAAAATAGAAGTATAGATATAGACTATAGCGTCAGTGTGTCATCAGGAGTTTCAAAGTCTAAGAACACCGAAAATAATTCAGGAAGAAGAAATAGTGGTTCAAACAATTCAAGAGGATCTGACGGCGAATAAGTTTAGCTAATTTTGTTTGTTATATTACAAACTTTGTTAAATCGAGTGGAGTTATTTATCTTCCACTCGATTTTTATTATTTTATAATTAGAAAACAGTTATCTAACATAAGTAGACTTTTCCTCTTCCCAGCTTTCTAATATTTCATATATAATTTTTATTACCGTTTCGGCTTGCGGGCCTGTAATAGTTCCGCTGATATATTGACTAAGTGTTGATGGCTGTAAGTTCTTGAATCCCCTCTTTCTGATAGCATCCAATAAATCCACTTGTCTTTTTTCCAGTCTTAGTAATCTAATTTTGATTTCATTTACCACCATAATCACCTCACTTTAATAAAAAACTATTGCATACTCATGAAAAATATATTATAATAATTTTGTCGAATAAATTTGCCATTGTATATGCGCAAGTTTTCTTTTATTTGTCTAACTTTATAAATAAGTTATTAATATTATAATACAGAATATTTCTGTAGTCAACAAAAATGCAGATTTTATCTGTAATTTGTTAATTTATGACAAAGAAGGTTAAACTTTTTCTAACTTTGTCGGATTTTATTTATAAAGTCTTACTATAAACAAGTGTGAATTGGAAGAAGCTGATATTATGGAAATGATAACTGGATCCGAATTTGCAAAAAAAATTAAAGAACTAGCATTAAAAAACAATAAATCAATCAAAAAAGTTTTAAAAGACTGTGGAATTAATAGAAACTATATTTATGATCTAGAAAATAAAATAAAATATCCCGCATGGGAAAAAATAACAGTAATAGCAGAATATTTTAAAGTTTCTGCCGACGATATACTGGGTATTGACAATAAAATTCCCAGCGATGAATCTATAGAAGACAATTCAGAATTAAATAATAAATTAACAAAAAATGAAAAAGAACTTTTGGAACTAGTAAATTTAATCTCTGATGAAAAACTTAAAACTAAATTTATCGAACAAATTAAACCTATAATTGAAGAATACGCATTAAATAAACAAAAAGATGAACTAGACAAAGGCATAAATGAAATATTAAAAATTGATACTGAATACGGAGAAATTGCTGCTAAAGGACAGTCGGTCAAAAATTTAAAATCTAATAAGATTGATGAAAACATTGACAATATAGATTAATTTATAATAAATTTAATTTTATTTAAATACTTTTTGTCGTTATCATTATACATAAATGGGAGGATAATGATGACAGCACAATATTATGCAATTCAAACTTTATTACAATATAATATTAAAGAATTTCCCATACTCGTTGACGACATTGAGTCCATACTGCTTGACAGAGGCTGGATAATAAAAAGTTATGATATTAATTCTTCTGATTATATAGATATTTTTAAAAGAATGGGTGTACTTGATATAGCCAAATATTCACCTGCATTCAGCATTAAAACGGATAATAATATGATACTTTTTTATCGCAACAATTTATCAAATGCAGGAAAACGTTTCGCATTAGCTCACGAACTCGGTCACGATATAATGGGGCATTTTTCTAAGCATGGAATATTAGGTTTTCAAGAAAATGGACTTCTTGATGATAACCAAGAACGCGAAGCAAACGAATTCGCTCTTGAATTCCTTGCCCCAATATGCGTTTTATCTGTAAATCGTATATCAACAGTTGAAGATATTTCTATGTTTTCTTTACTTGATAAAAAACATTGTTATGAAATATTAACAAAGATTGATAATCATAATAAATATAGTAATGCTGAAATTGAACTCTGCAAAAAATTTAAGGCAATTAAATCGCCCGGGAAATATAAAAATATAAAATTAATTATATCAACAAGTGTTTTAACAATAATTATTGTTACCGTTTTATTTATATTTTTATCTCAGTTTTATCCATCCCCTATAAGTATCCAAGCAAATGAAGCTGATGATTATGAATCTTCTCCCACACCTACATTGAGTATATCTGAAACATCCCCTTCACCGTCAATTAGTGTCAATCAAGAAAAAGTCGGAGTGACCAAAAGCGGAACAAAATATCATGACCTTAACTGCAGTTATATAAAAGATAAGCCTAATATAATATACATGACTATAGATGAAGCAATAAAATCAGGCTATCAGCCCTGTGGCAAATGCAAACCGAAATAAATATATTAAACTTATAACAAATATTTTTATAAGTCTTTATAAAAATGCTATGATAAGTATTGATAAGAAAATATTTAATGTTTTATTTCATAATTTAATCATAGCATAAGACGTATATATTAACTTATTTTATCAACTTACAATGTACTATATCCAAAACATGTATTTATAAAATTAATATGATAGTAATCTTAGAATGTCTGTGACAGGCTTTGGAGTATTAATAATATAAATAATTTATTTTATTAATTCTTAGACATAATCAATATTTATATGCCAGTCATAAATTTATACTCATCCCAATATATGCGCAGTCGCAAAAAATAATATTATAAGAATCACTTAATTGACTTTATTACTTTTTTTGCATTTTGAATTAAATTTAACTATTATTGAATTTCTTTTTATCAAATGAGATTCTAATTTGATTCACTCAAATATTTATACTTTTTATCATAACTTAAGTAGGAGCAACTTCTATTGAATAAGACCTAATTATAAACAATTCTAAAAACTATTGCTTTTAAAGAAATTAAATCACGATTTGAAATAAAATACAAGAATATATAAATTCTTGTATTTTATTTTTTAATTATTATATACCTATATTATACAAAAATTAATTATAAAATCTTAAGAAGCATTCTTAAGCTGAAGTCTTAACTTATCTGCTATCATTGCTATAAATTCTGAATTTGTCGGCTTTCCTTTTATTTGTGATA
>ERZ827471.311-NODE-311-length-47597-cov-3.471015_pt1 | contig 47597 bp, 40 predicted proteins | sample MGYA00519772_ERZ827471 | MGnify/ENA primary metagenome ERZ827471 (study PRJEB31778, sample SAMEA3449315) | human gut metagenome | biome: human gut; feature: human-associated habitat; material: faeces | place: United Kingdom | collected 2010/2012 ...
CCGTTTCTTGTCACGGATATGCCGTCTTCGTTCGCGACGATACGGGTGATTTTCTCTTCGGGCAACCACCCGACGAGCCATTTCGAATAGCCGTTATGGTCGCCCATGTTCTGCATCATCATGTCGAAGGTCAGGATGCCGGAGTGATCGGAGCCCTGCCCCGTCTGGCTTCGCGCGCTGTAGTAGTCGGGAAGCCCGAGCACGTGGCCCGTTTCGTGGATGATGGTGCGGGCGGCCCAGGAGTCGCTGGAGTTTTCCGCCAGCAGGACCATGTTCCAAAGGCGGACGGAGCCGTTTTCATAAAGCGTCGGATCGCTCGCCGTGGTTTCGTTGCTCCACCAGACAGACCCCCATCCCGTATTGGGGCCTGCGAAATGGATGTAGACGGCATCGAGTCTGCCGTCCTCGTTGGCGTCGAATCGGGACAGATCTTCGCTTTCGTCAAGCGCAGCGAGCGCTTCGGCCACGAGAGCTTCGGGGTTGTTCGTGTAGTAATCCCGTTCGTATTTGGCAGTGTAGTCGAACGTCTCACCCGTAAGGGAAAGCTTTCCGTACGAAGCCCGGTAGTAATAGGCGCTGAGGTTTTCGTAGGGGAAAGGGGAAGATCCGACGGGGGCGGATTCATCTTGCGTCTTGGGCCCGATGATGGACTGGAACGCGTCGAGCGTGTCGTTTTCTTCGAATTGATAGTCGGGAAACGCTATTCTCAGACCGAGCACGTGCGCTGCGCCGACGGAGGTCATGCCGCTTGACCAGTTGGAGGGAATCGCGTATGTGCCGATGCCCTGAGCTGCCTGTTCGCGCTTTATTGCCTGGCTGACAAGCCTTTCGAGGGGTAGTCGTTGTGAAGGCTTTCCTGGTATGCGATGCGGGCTTCGAGCGTTCCGTCGGCTTCGTAGGCGGCGCGCTGCTCATCGGTCAGCATGCAGGGGGTGCTGCCGGTTTCAGCCCCCAGCGCAGGGCGTCCCCAGGGAAGAAGGAGCGCGGCGGCGCAGAAGAGGGCGAACAGGGTGCAGATACGAGCGGGTCGGTGTGCAGACGCGATGATCATGGCGTCCTCTTTCTCTTTATGGCGGTCTAGAAGACATACTATACGAGCGGCCGTGTTCGAGGCGTCAGGAATGCGGTTTTGCTTCATTGCATGCGGGACGAACCTTTTAGAGGCGGTCCCTCTAGAAAATGCTTTAATAATTTGAAAAATAATACTTGCCAACAAGAGGGGATACGAGTAATATATCGACCTGCGCTTGAGTCGACGACATCCAGAGACAAAAGCGAAGTACAATGGGCGTTTGGCTCAGGGGGAGAGCACTTCCTTCACACGGAAGGGGTCACAAGTTCAAATCTTGTAACGCCCACCATTGTATTCCTCGGTAGCTCAATGGCAGAGCACTCGGCTGTTAACCGATAGGTTGTAGGTTCGAATCCTACCCGGGGAGCCATTTAGATTTTGTACGAACCCGCAGGGAATCCTTGCGGGTTTGTTCTTTTCTGCAGGTTCGTTTCTTTGTTTCTTCAAGCATGGCTGAGGCTGGTATACTTTCGCCAGCTATATTGTTTCTTGCTATCAGCATGGTGTTTTATAGAGGGTGACAGAAGTGGTCGGAAAGAAGAGCGATTTTCAACCGTCTTTCGAAAAGGGAAATCGGCCCAATCCTCAGGGTCCGCAAAGCATCCCGCCCCAGCGCGGCTCCCATGCCGTGCCTTCGCCGACTCGCGGCGGCGGTCGCCATGCCGCCGGCAACGTTCCCGAATCCACGGTTGCCATGCCTCGTGTCGATCGGGGGTCGTTCTCTTCGTTTAATCCCGCCTCTCCCTCGTCTTCGTCGCAGGGGGCGTTCAAGGGTGCAAGCGCTGCCGCTCCTTCTATGCCGGGAAAAAGCTCGAAGAAGAAGGTGATTTTCATCGTGCTCGGTGCGGTAGCGGCTCTTCTTGCTGCCGTCTACATCATAGGCGCCGTCGTCTTCATGGGTCGCTTCTATCCAAACACCACCATGGGCAGCGTCGATCTTTCCCTGAAAACCGCCGAAGAGGCAGCCTCCCTGCTTTCGAGCGTCGAGGAGAATTACGTGCTTCGCGTTCAGGGGCAGGGACTTGATTTCAGCGTCTCCTCTGAAGACGCTGGGGTGGGTGTCGACGCAAGGGCCATAGTCGATTCCGCTCTTTCGGATACCAATCCCTGGTCGTGGCCCGTAAGCATTCTTCTTGGGCATGATGCGGGAAGTCATCTTATGGCCACGAGCGATGCGGAGGCTCTTGACGCCTATGTCCGCACACAGGTCGACGCCTTCAACGAATCGGCCATCCCTTCCGAAGACGCATGCGTCTCCTTTGATTCCGACTCCGATAAATATGTTGTCAAGCAGGAAGTCTATGGAGGCCAGGTTTCCGCTGACGCGGTCATCGAGCAGGTCTCCCAGGCCATGGCCTCCATGGCAGAAACCCTCGACCTGGGCGAAGACGTTCTTATCGTTCCTGCGGTCCTGTCCGACGACGCGCGTCTTTCCGCAGCCGCCGAGAAGGCCAATGCCATGATCGGCTGCGACGTGATTTTGAAGGACTCCATGAACGGCACGGTCATGTCGGAGGTTACGGGTTCCGACGTCTCCGCTTGGATATACTTCGATGAAAACCTCGAACCTGCTCTCGACGAGTCCGCCATGAATGCATGGGTTCAAGAGGTCGCCGCCTCCTTCAACACCGTCGGAACCACCAGGACCTACACGCGTCCCGACGGAAAGACGGTGACGGCCGAAGGCGGAGACTACGGCTGGGCCGTCGACGCCGATTCTTTGACAGCCTCCCTCAAAGACGCCGTTCTCAATGCCACGGTGGGCGAAATCACGGTGCCGTGCTCTTCTACTGGCAATGGCTATACGAAGGCAGGTCAGGATTGGGGGGCGTATTGTGACATCGACCTCGCGGAGCAGCATGCGTATTATTACGACGCTTCGGGAAACCTGCTGTGGAATGCTCCTATCGTCTCGGGAAAGCCGAACGGAGAAGATGACACCCCTACGGGCGTGTACTACTTGAAGAACCTGCAGCAGAATGTTTCTTTGAGAGGTCCGATCGACCCCGAGACGAACAAGCCCGAATGGGATTCTCCCGTTGATTACTGGATGCCGTTCGTGGGGAACATGGTGGGCCTCCACGATGCTCCATGGCAGCCGTCTTCCGTTTTCGGCGACGCCGAGGCCTATAAGACCTATGGAAGCCATGGATGCGTCAACCTGTCGCCTGATTCGGCGGCGTCTCTTTATGACGTCATTCAGGTCGGCGATGCCGTCATCGTGCACTGGTAGCAGTTCCGCTCCATTGCTTATGCGCGCGCCGTGTGGCTTATATCCGCTACGGCGCGTTCGCTTGTCTTGAATTCGTCGCTTTCTTGCAGCGAACGGGCATCTGCGCGAAACGTGCAGGGCGAGGCTTGTCTTGCCTTCCGTCGGACGGAACATCGTCTTTTGCTCGTGACCGGCTGCAACTTCGCGACTCTTACTGATTGGGTGATTGCAAGCATGATTATGCAGATCGAACATGTTTCTAAAAGCTTCGGCGGGCGCGTGCTGTTTTCGGATGCGAGCTTTCGTCTCGAGGCGCACGACCGCCTTGCCCTCGTAGGCCCTAACGGCGCCGGCAAGACTACATTGCTCAATATCATCATGGGGGTGGAAGACGCTGACGAAGGGTCTATCGTCTTCGCCCGAGGCGCCCAGGCGGGCTACCTCGAGCAGGAGGCTATCGAGATGGAGGAGCGCTCCATTTTCGAAGAGGTCATTTCAAGCCAATCGGAGGTGCTCGAAGCGGAGCGCAGGCTCCAGATGCTCGAAGAGGGGCTCGGGAGCAATCCTACGCCCGAACAGCTGAAGGCATGCGGGCGTGCCCGCGATGCCTACGAGGCCCTCGGGGGCTATGTTCTGGAATCCCAGGTGCGCAGCGTTATGTTCGGCCTTGGATTCAAGGAAGAAGACATGGTGCGCGCCACGAGCGAATTCTCCGGTGGATGGCAAATGCGCATCGCCCTTGCCAAGCTGCTCATACGCAAGCCCGATCTCCTGCTTCTCGACGAGCCCACCAACCACCTTGACCTCGAGAGCGTGAAATGGCTCGAGGGGTTTTTGCGCGGCTATGACGGCGCTGTCGTCGTGGTGTCTCACGACCGCGCCTTCATGGATAACATGGTCGATCGCGTCGCGGAAATCGACGCCGGTCAACTGCAGCTCTATAAGGGCAATTACTCGGCCTACCTTCGTCAGCGCGAGGAGAATATCGTGCGTTTGCGCCAAGAGGCGGAGAAGCAGAAGGAAGAGATTGCCCACATGCAGGCGTTCATCGAGAAATTCCGCTATAAGCCCACGAAGGCGAAGCAGGTGCAGGACCGTGTGAAGAAGCTCGAGAAGATCAAGCTTATCGAGGTGCCGCAGGAGAAGAAGACCGTTCATTTCAACTTCGTCCAGCCGCCGCGCACGGGAGACATGGTGGTAAGGCTCGAGGGCGTGACGAAGCATTTCGGCGACAAGCGCGTGTACGACGGTCTTGATCTTTCCGTGTATCGAGGAGAGAAGATAGCGCTCGTGGGTCCGAATGGCGCGGGCAAATCCACGCTTCTGAAAATGGTGGCGGGGGCGCTTTGCCCCGACGAGGGCACCATCGAATACGGCGTGCACGTTACCAAAACATATTTCGCTCAGCACCAGCTTGAAGAACTCTATGCCGGCAACACGGTTTTCGAAGAGCTTGACCGCGTTGCTCCCGGCTGGACGATGAGCCAGGTGAGAAGCTTGCTCGGCGCATTTCTTTTCCAAGGTGATGCGGTCGAGAAGAAGGTGGGCGTTCTCTCCGGTGGCGAGAAGTGCCGTCTGGCCCTGGCTAAAATGCTTGTCGCGCCGGCTCCTTTGCTGTGTCTTGACGAGCCTACCAACCACCTGGATATCGCAAGCGCCGACATCCTCGAGCAGGCCCTCAACGCCTTCGAGGGAACCATCCTTCTGATTACGCACGATCGCCACCTCATTCGAAACGTCGCGAACAGGATCATCGAGGTCGTTCCCGGCAAAATCACGGTGTATGACGGAGATTACGATTACTATCTTTTTAAGTCCGGGCAGCTCGAACAGGGCGGAGACCTTTCCGCCTCTTCGATCGACGATTTTCTCGACCAGCCCGAAGGGGATGTGCGATCGCGTGCCAAGCGTGGTCAGGCCCGTGCGAAAAAGAAGGCGAAGGCGGGTGGGAAGTCCGCCCAGGCTGCCGCTGGCACCTCGCCTTCGGCAGAGCTGACCGCGCCGAGGGCGAGCGCCCCGAAAAGCAAAGAGCAGAAACGTCGCGAGGCGGAAGCGCGCAACAGGGCCTACGCGGCGCTTAAAAACCATCGCAAGCGCATCGCCGAGCTCGACGCGCAGATGGAGCGCGACAACGCCCGCATGAAGGAACTCTTGGACCTGATGGCCGATCCTGATTTCTATATCAATGAAGACGCTTCGAGCGATGCGGTGGCGGAACATGCGCTTCTGAAGAAGAGGATCTCCCAGGCCGAGGAGGAATGGTTCGAGCTGACCGAAGAGCTCGAGGCCGAAATGGAACGCCAGAGCCAGATGTAGCTTCGCGCAAGCGCTGCGGCTATGGCCGGTATACCTTAGACAGAACGCTTTATCGCACATGGAAAGGATCGATGCAGCCCCATGATGGAACCGCTCAACATCGTGCTTATCGAACCCGAAATTCCCCAGAATACGGGCAATATCGCACGGACGTGCGCATGTCTCGGCGCCCGTTTGCACCTGGTCGAACCCATGGGCTTTCGTCTTACGGAGCGTAACATCAAGCGTGCCGGATGCGACTACTGGGACAAGGTCGAAATCGTTCGTTGGCCGTGTTCGAGCGCGTTTTTCGACGCTCATGCGCATGACGAACTACATCTTTTTACGGGTCATGCGCAGACGTCATATACCGACGCGTCGTATGATCCGGGTGCGTATCTTATCTTCGGGAGAGAGAGCAGGGGGCTTGACGAAGATATTATCGCACGCTACGAATCTTCGTGCGTGCGCATTCCGATGCGCGACGGCCTTAGAAGCCTCAACTTGAGCAACGCCGTTGCCATCGGGGCCTTCGAAGCCTCTCGTCAGCTGGGGTTCCCCGGTTTGCTCTAGCATGTTTTCCGCATACGGCCGCCGCATGTCGCGCACGGCCTGTTGAGCCGTCGAACCGCTGGCGGCAGATGGGTGATTAATTCTATGATTTCGCTTCCTTATATTGTTTGCTCTGTTTTGAGCTTCATTCCCGCAATCGTTTTTCACGAGGTCGCCCATGGCTTTGCGGCCTCGAAGCTCGGTGATCCCACGGCGAAGAATCGCGGCAGGCTGAGCCTGAACCCCCTGAAGCACGTCGACCCGTTCGGGACGGTTCTCATGCCGCTGCTGCTGCTTTCTCTCGGCGGACCCGTTTTCGGATACGCGAAGCCGGTTCCGTACAACCCGATGTATTTCAAGGACAGGCGCAAGGGGGAGGCCATCGTTGGTCTTGCCGGCCCGTGCGCCAATCTTCTTCTCGCGGTGGCCGCAGCCGTCGTGGCCTGGCTTTTGTACCCTGCGGCGCCCGAGCTTGCTGCGGAAAGCCAGGTATTCTTCTATTTCTACGCGTTGTTCTTGCCGATGTTTTCCCTGGTGAATCTGTATCTGATGTTTTTCAACCTGATACCTATCCCGCCGCTTGACGGCTCGAGCGTCATCGCGCTGTTCCTGTCCGATAAGCAGCTCTCGAAGTATTACCGAATTCAGCAGTACGCGCTCCCCGTTTTCATGGTGGTCGTCGTCTTGGTGCCCTACATCTTTCATTTTAATCCTATCGGCATATACCTCGATTTCACGGCGGGCAATCTTGCGCATCTGCTCTTCCCGTTCCGTTTCTAGGATGTCGCATGTCGTATCGCGTTCGCATAGATAGCTTCGAGGGGCCTTTCGACCTTCTGCTCTATTTGGTAAACCGCCAAAGAGTGGATATCGGTTCCATCTCGGTGGCGCAGGTCGTTGACCAATACGTCGCCTACGTCGATCGCATGCAAAAGCTCGACCTCGATGTTGCCAGCGATTTTTTGCTTGTGGCGTCGACACTGCTCGAGATCAAGGCATCTTCGCTTATCCCGCAGGAGCAAGACGAAGTGCAAGATGAGCTCGAGGAGCTATCTCCCGGCGAGGCGCGCGATATTCTCATCGAACGTCTCATCAGATACAAGCAGTTCAAGAACGCATCCGTTTCTCTCGGCGCCCGTTTCGAGCTTGAGGGCAGGATGCATCCTCGCGTGGCGGGCCCTGATAAGGAGTTCCTCGGCCTGATGCCGGACTACCTTGAGCACACATCTCTCGATTCTCTCGGCCTGCTCGCCGCCGAGGCTATAGCGCGCCGCGACGTCTTCCTTCTCGAAAGCGAGCATATAGCGGCGAAACCCATTCCCGTCGAAACCCACGTGCGGGCCATTCACAGGCGCATCAGCGCTCGCAAGCACATGATGTTCAGCGAGCTTCTCGAGGGCGCGTCCACGCTTGCGGTGCGTGTCGTGAGTTTTCTCGCGGTGCTCGAACTCTACAAGCGGACGATGGTCACGCTCGAGCAGGAGGAGCCGTTTTCCGATATAGCCATTGACTTCGTGGAGGGCAGCGGAGAGCTTGTCTTTGACGAGGAGGACGAAAAGGAGTGGTCATGACCTTTGGGGGCCTGCCCGATTCCCATATTCCCGCCGCAATAGAGGCATTGCTTTTCGTGAGCGACGAACCTGTTGGCGCGCTGACGCTCGCCGACATGCTCGAAGTCGACGTGGAAACCGTCCAGAAGGCCCTCGATGCCTTGCGGGAAAGGCTTTCGGACGAAGGATCGGGCGTTCAGCTGAGAGAGGTGGCTGGTGGCTGGCGGCTGTACACGCATCCCCGATACCACGAGCTCATCGAGAAATACGTCATATCGTGGGATACGAGGCGCCTTTCCCAGGCTGCGCTCGAAACGCTTGCCGTCATTGCCTATTGCCAGCCCATTACGCGCGCGGGTATTGCGTCGGTGCGCGGGGTGAACTCCGACAGCCCCGTCAATTCTTTGGTCGAGAAGGGTCTAGTGCGGGAGGCGGGCAAGGACGTCTCGAGCCCTGGGCAGCCCATGTTATATGCTACGACGCGTTCTTTTCTCGAGAAATTCGGCCTCGCTTCGGTTCGCGAACTGCCCGATATCGACCAATTCGCACCCGATGAAGAGAGTCGCGAGCTTATCCGCGAACGGCTGGGCATCACCCGTTCGCAGGCCTATGAGGCCGAGTCCCTTTTCGACGAAGACGAGCTGTCGTTCGAACTGGATTTTCAGAGCGAGGAAGACGAGGGGACCGTGCTCGGTTACGAATCGGCGAAGACAACGGAGGAATGATGACGAAAATGCCGCACAAAGAAGAGGAGCGCATCGTTCCTATGCGCCTGCAGAAGTTTCTTGCACGTTCCGGCGTCGCGAGCCGCAGGGGGAGCGAAGACCTCATGACGGCGGGAAGGGTGCGCGTGAACGGGGAGGTTGTTCGCGAGCTTGGAAGCAAGGTCGACCCTTCGGTCGACGTGGTGACGGTCGATGGCAAGACGGTGCGTCTTTCCGACGAGCCTGTCACGCTGATGCTGCATAAGCCGGCGGGATATCTCACCACGATGTCTGATCCTTTCGACCGTCCGACGGTGGCGGATCTCGTTCCATGCGACCGATATCCCGGGCTGTTTCCAATTGGAAGGCTCGACTTCGACACGACGGGGATTCTCCTGTTCTCGACCGACGGCGAGCTTGGCAATGGCCTTTTGCATCCGCGCAAGCACGTCGATAAGACGTATGAAGCCCATGTAGACGGCGTCGTCCGCGAAGCCGAGATAGCGGCTTTGCGCGAAGGAGTCCTTCTCGATGACGGGATGACACTTCCCGCGGAGGTCGATTTCGTCGATTCGGACGGCTCCACAAGCGATGTGCGTATAACCATTCACGAAGGCCGGAAGCGGCAGGTTCGCCGCATGTGCAGCTTTGTTGGGCACCCTGTCCTGTCTCTTCATCGTTGCAAATTCGGTCCGCTTTGCCTTGATGGTCTGCCCGAAGGGGCGTGGCGCCTGCTCGATGAAGAGCAGGTTGCTTCGCTTCGACGCGCGGCAGGATGCTAGAGAGTGCTAGAATCCCTCTAATGCTTGTTTTAGCATGGATGGACCAAGGTGAGGAGCGATTATGGATACGCACGGCAATTCGATTACCATTGCTGCTCTCGAGGGGCCTTTGATGGGAAGCGTGCGCGTCCCTGGCGACAAGAGCATCTCCCATCGTGCCGTTCTTTTCTCGGCGATGGCGCAGGGTACGTCTCGGCTGTCGGGGGTTCTCGACTCAGACGACGTACGCTCCTCCGTTCGCGCCGTGCAGCAGCTCGGCGCTTCTGTCAGCCTTGATAAAATGGCGGACGGAAGTCTTGCGGGCGGCATCACGGGGTGGGGACCGGAGGGCCCGAAGCAGCCCGATGCACCTATCGATTGCGGCAACTCGGGAACGACCTCTCGACTCCTCATGGGTATTCTTGCTCCTTGGGAATGCAGGGTGACGCTTACGGGGGACGACTCCCTGCAGCGCCGGCCTATGCGTCGCGTCACAACTCCGCTTGTTCGCATGGGCGCCCGTTTCTATCCCGAGGATAGAGACATCTTGCCTCTTGAGGTTTGCGGGACGAAGAGCCTTAAAAGCATAGAATACGATTCGCCGGTCGCATCGGCGCAGGTTAAGACCGCCGTGCTCCTTGCGGGCGTTTTCGCGCAGGGAACAACCGTCGTCACCGAGCCCGCACCGTCGCGAAACCATACCGAGCTCATGCTTCCTCTGTACGGCGTGAGCACGACCGCGGCTTCGGGCGTGGGCGGCGTCGAGGGTCCCGCCGCCATGCATGCGTGTGAGATCGACGTTCCGGGAGACCCCTCTTCTGCGGCGTTTCTTGCCTGCGCTGCGGCCCTGGTCCCCGGCAGCGCCATCCAGATTGAAAACGTCTCCCTCAATCCCGCTCGAATAGGGTTTTTGCGCACGCTGGAACAGATGGGCGTCGATGCATCGCGCCGAAGCGTAGGCTCTGCCGGCAAAGAGCTTTCGGGCATCATTTCGGTTCAGTACTGCGAGAAGCTTCACGGGTGCGAAGTCCCGGCGGAAAAGATCGCCTCGCTCGTCGACGAAGTTCCCGTTCTTTCGCTTGTCGCCGCCCATGCGCACGGCGTTACGGTTTTTCGCGGCGTCGAAGAGCTGCGTCTCAAAGAGACCGATCGCGTCGCCGGCATCATCGAAGGGCTTTCCCTTCTCGGTGTTAACGCATGGATGGACGGAAACGATTTGTATATCGAAGGCGACCCCGATTTGAAAGTTCCCGAGGGTATCGTGTTCGACTCCAAAGGGGACCATCGTTTCGCCATGACATGGGCTCTTGCGGGTCTTACCGGCGGCGGAGCGCCTGTGCAGGTTCGCGGCTTCGAGAGCGTGTCGGTGAGTTATCCTGGTTTTATGGAGGATATTCGCTCCTTGGTCCGCGTCTCCTAGCAAGAGCTGGTATGTATAATCGTCACGTGCGCTCAGGCGGCTATGCCGTCTGAGCTTGCATGCTGTTTTTGTCAAGAAAGGCATTTCATGATCATTGCTATCGACGGCCCCTCCGGCGCCGGCAAATCAACCGTCGCAAAGGCGGTTGCGACCAAATTGGGGTTCAACTGCCTGGACACGGGCGCCATGTATCGCTCCGTTGCCTGGTATGCTCTCGAGCACGGAATCTCGCTCGACGACGCTTCGTCTCTCGGTGATATTGCCGCAAGCAGGCCCATCTCCTTCGGACACTGCGAAGGAGATCCTGTTCCGAGGCGCGTTTTCATCGATGGGGAGGAAGTTACTGACGCCATTCGCACCGCCGATGTGGACAGATCGGTCAGCACGGTTTCCGCCCAGCCTTGCGTTCGGGAGGCTCTTCTTGAGCAGCAGCGCCGGATAGCCTCTGAGGGAAACTATGTCATCGAAGGGCGCGACATCGGGACGGTTGTTTTTCCCAATGCCGAGCTGAAGGTGTTTTTGACGGCCAGCAACGAAGAGCGGGCCCGTCGTCGCGTGCTTCAAAACGAACAGCGCGGTGTGGGGTCGGTTGATTTCGAGGAGGTTCTCGCAGACATTATTCGACGGGACGAGCTTGACTCGAGCCGCCAGAATGCGCCGCTTGTCGCCGCCGAGGATGCCCTGCTTCTCGATTCGACTGGCCGCGATATAGCGGATGTGATCGAAGAGATATGCGAACGTGGCGCACGCGCGCGCGAAGCGTAGGAACAGAGATGATTTCGTATAAAGACTTGTGGGATATGCCCATGACGGCCGAAAGCGCCGCTCGCCAGGGCTCGGATGCGAAACCCATCCCCCATGCCGTCGGCAATGTCATCTACGCCGTTTTGGGCTTGATATTCAAAGTTGCCTTTCGTTACAGAGTGGTGGGCATCGACCATGTCAGAAGCTTTTCAGACGGCAGGGGGTGCGTCGTTGCCGGGAATCATGTGTCGTATCTCGACCCTGTTTTCCTGTGGCTTGCCGCTCGTCCCTCGCAGTGGATTCGTTTCATGGCCCGCGACAACATGTTCCAAAACGCCAAAGGCCTTGCGGGGCAGGTGATCGGTCGCGTGGGGGCTTTTCCCGTAAAACGCTCGAGCGCAGACCGCTCGGCCATCAAGCGAGCGGCGTCTATGCTCAAGCGAGGCGAGCTTGTCGGCATTTTTCCCGAGGGAACGCGCAGGGGGCGTGGTTCGGCTGTGCCCGAGCTTCACAGCGGCGTGGCCTTCATCGCGCGCATGGGCAAGGCCGCCATCGTACCCTCGAGCGTTCGCAGGGTAGACGAGGTGAAACCGAAAGGGAGCGTCCTTGTGCACTTCCCCCGCATTACCGTAGTCTTCGGAGAGCCGGTGTACCTGGAGGATTTCGATTTTCTTCCCAAAGAAGATAGGCTCGACGCCGTATCGTGGTATGTCATGAGGGAGTGCTACGCGCTTTCTCGCGATGTGGCGCGAGAAGACGTAGATATGAATGAGTTGTTTCCGAATTCACGAGATTTTTCGCACGAGCTCGAAGGGCGCGTGCTTTCAAGGAAGGAACGGTAGCCGATGAAGGTCATTCGCGCCAAGCATGCCGGCGTTTGCTACGGTGTTGAGCGTGCTCTCGACATGGCGGTTGCCGCCATGATGGACGAAGATAGCACCTATACGTTGGGGCCTTTGATCCATAATCCTAAGGTGGTCGAAGAACTTCGCGAGCGCGGAGTCGAAGTGGCGGAAAGCGTCGACGACCTCGAAGAGGGCATCGTCGTCATTCGGAGCCACGGCGTCGAGCCTCAGGTTCTTTCTACCTTGCGCGAAAAGGGCCTGACGGTGATCGATGCCACGTGCCCGCATGTGGCGAAGGCTCAGCGCTCTGCCGGCGAGCTGCGTGATGCGGGAGGTACGGTCATCGTCATTGGTCGCTCGGAGCACCCTGAAGTCAAAGGCCTATGCGGTCATGCCGGGCCTCGTGCCGTGGTGGTGGCCGACGCCAGCGAGCTCCCCGATACGCTCGAGGAGCCCGTCGGCATCGTCGTTCAGACCACCGAGAGCAAAGAGAAGCTCGATGCCGTGGTGGAGGCAGTTAAGGCCCGAGGGTTCGAGCCCGAGGTGAAAAACACCATCTGCTTCGCGACGCGCCAGCGTCAGAACTCCGCGGCGGTCCTTGCCGAAGAGGTCGACGCCATCGTCGTAATCGGGGGGAAGAACTCCTCTAACACTACGCATCTGTTCAACATATGCAAGGCTCACTGCGACAGGTCCTTCTTCGTCGAATCGGCCGAAGAGCTCGATCCTTCGCTGTTCGAGGGGTGCGAAACTGTCGGAGTGACCGCTGGCGCATCCACCCCCGACGATCAGATTCAGGCGGTCGTCGAATATCTGGAATCCTTGTAGAGCCCGTCAGCGGCGTTGTTCTCCTGGTATTATTACAGGGTTCACAAGCGTTGCATGTCGCACTACGGCAATGCGGAAGAATCAGGAGCGAATACACAATGACCGAAACAAGCTCTCAATTGCACGGCTGGACCCGCCGCAACTTCCTCAAAGCGGCCGGGGCTGCAGGCGCAATGATGCTGTTCCCTTGGCTTGCCTATGCGGCCGAGTCCGATGAACTCGATGCGAAGGCCGATGACCTGGAGGCTTCCGCCGCCGAAAAGCAGGCTCAAGCCGACGAGCTTGCTGCCAAACTCGAATCGCTACAGACCCAGTTCAACGACGCTCTCGCCCGCTACAACACGGCGAACGACGCCCATGACGTGGCCGTCGTCGCGATGGAAGAGGCGCAGGTTCGCATCGACGAGGCAACCCAGCGCATCGCCGAATTGCAGGTCCAGCTCGGCAACCGCGCCGCCGCTATCTATCGCGAAGGCGAACCCACCTTCGTCGACGTTCTGTTTGGTTCCAAGTCGTTTGATGACTTCGTGACGAACTGGGATGCCATGGAGAAAATCGGCCAACAGGATGCAAAACTCGTTCAAGAAAGCAAGGATGCGAAGGCGGAGGCAGAAGCTGCCAAGGAAGAGTATTCCAGGCAGGAGCAGATTGCTGCCGAGGAGCTGGAGAACGCTCGCGTAGCCAAAGAAGAGCTCGAAACCGCCCAGGCGTCTTTGCAGGCCGAATATGATCAAATGAACGATGATATCGCCGCTATCCATGCTGAAATCGAGCAGGTTCGCATGGACGCGGATGCGGCTCGTGAAAAGGAAGAGGCTGCGAAAAAGGCTGCCGAACAGGCGCTCGCAAGCCAGATGACGTCTTCTTCCGGTTCTTCCTCGGGGTCTTCGAGCGGCTCCACCTCAAGCACCCCTTCGACAAGCGTCTCCGGATGGGTCAATCCCGCCCCTGGAAAGTACATCACCAGTGGTTTCGGCTGGCGCGCTTCGATTGGCGACTATCACCAGGGCGTCGATTTGAGCTGCAAATACGAACCCGTGTATTGCATGGCAGACGGAACCGTTACCACGTCCGGATGGTTCGGCACGGGCGGCCAGGCCGTCACCGTCAACCACGGCAACGGTATTGTCTCGTGGTATCTTCACGGAAGCCAGCTGCTTGTCAGCGTGGGACAGAAGGTCTCCGCAGGCCAGCAGATCATGGTTTCCGGCAACACCGGATTTTCCACGGGCGCCCACCTGCATTTCCAGATCAACGTCAATTCTTCGAATGGCGTTACGGGAACCGCCGTCAATCCCACGGCATATTTCGGCTGGTAGTCTGATACATACATGCAGTTCAAGGCGGCCCGTCGGGGCCGTCTTTTCTATGGCGCCGCGGTGCCGATAAGGAGGAACATGACACCGAAATCGATTCATGAATATCCCGGCGATCCCGCTCGCCCTGCCGCATGCATCCTCGAGGTCGAGGAAGGGTCTCCCGCCGACGATGCGGGCTTTACGCCCGGGTGCCTCATCACCGAGGTGAACGGTCATATTCTTCGCGACGTCTTAGACTGGCAATGGTATTCCGCGGAAGACGAGGTGGAGCTTTCCTACGTCGATACCGAAGGCGACAGCGGTACGGTTGTGCTCGAGCGCGAGGAAGGGGAGAGCTGGGGAATCACCTTCGACGGAGCCGTGTTCGACGGCATTCGCACCTGCCGCAACGCCTGCGTGTTCTGTTTCATGCGCCAGCTTCCGGAGGATGCTCGCGGATCGCTCGTTCTTCGCGACGACGACTGGCGTCTGAGTTTTCTCCAGGGCAATTTCGTCACGCTCACGAACCTTAGCGACGAAGATGCGCAAACCATCATCGAAAGGAACATCTCGCCTTTGCGCGTATCGCTGCACGCATCAGACCCCGATGTTCGCAGGAAGATGATCGGCAAGCATGCGCCTCATGGCATTGCCATGCTCGAACGTCTGCTCGAAGGGGGCGTTCGCGTTCATGCGCAGATCGTCTTGTGCCCCGGAATCAATGACGGCAACGAGTTGAAAAAGACGCTTGCCTGGGCGTACACGCATCCCGGGATAGAGAACGTCGGCATTGTCCCCCTCGGCTTCACGAAGCATCAGACCCGTTTCGACAAAAGCTACAACGAGTCGGAAGACGCATTGGCGGTAGTGGAGGCTGTCGAGCCATTCCAACGCTATGCGCTCGACGAGCGAGGCTATCCGTGGGTGTATCTGGCCGACGAGTTCTACTGCAACGCCTATCCGGGAGACGTTTTGCGCCATCTTCCTCCAGCGAGCCACTACGGCGATTTCTCCATGTTCGAAGATGGTATCGGCATCGTTCGCTCGCAGGTTATGGAGTGGCAGGACTGCTCCGAGGAGATAGAGCACCTCGCCCGTGTTCTCGACGAAGAAGATGCGCGCGTGTATTACGTGCTCGGCGAAGCGCAGAGAGACTGCATGGCTGCTCTTTTCGATGAAAGCCCCTTGAAGGGCAGGCTGGTTGCCCTGTTGGTTCGAAACGAGCATTTTGGAGGCAACGTCGACGTAACCGGCCTTCTGTGCGGCGGCGATGTTGCCCATGCTATTCGAGGGGTTTCCGCGCACGATTTCGTCGTGCTCCCCAGGATTATGTTCAACGCCGACGGCTACACGCTTGATGATATGACGGTGGATGATATTCGCGACACCGCGGGCATTCCCGTTACCGTGGTATCCTGTAGCGTGCCTGAGTATCTGAAAGAGATAGAAGAGCTCGTGACGGGCTAGGCCTCGTCGCCGAGTTTTTCATCGTGTTCGAAAAAACGATAGAAGAGATATAGAGGAATCAACCATGGCTTTACCTATTGTCGCCGTAGTCGGCCGACCGAATGTGGGCAAATCCACGTTCGTCAACCGTATCGCGGGCGCGCAGGACGCGATCGTGCACGAAATGCGCGGCGTGACGCGTGACCGCTCCTATCATGAGGCGGACTGGAACGGCGTTCATTTCACGCTGATCGATACGGGCGGTATCGAGATGGGCAACGAGGACGCTTTCCAGAAGTCCATTCGCGACCAGGCTATCATGGCGACCGAGGAAGCGGACGCTATCGTGTTTCTGGTCGATGGAAAAACCGGATCGTCTCCCGATGACTTGGAAGTCGCCCGCATCCTGAAGCGCAGCGGCAAGCCCGTTATGCTTGCCGTCAACAAGATGGACGCACCCGGCAAAGAAGACGGCATCTGGGAGTTTTACAGCCTAGGTCTCGGCGACCCGTGGCCCATCTCGTCGGTGCACGGGCATGGGACGGGCGACCTTCTCGATGAAATCGTCAGCCATATCAAAGACATTGAGGTGGAGGAGGAAGAGGAGACCGATTCCATCAACGTCGCCATCATCGGTCGTCCCAATGCGGGGAAGAGCTCGTTGACCAACAGGCTCATCGGCCGCGACAGGACCATCGTAAGCGACGTCGCGGGCACGACCCGCGACGCCGTTGACACGGTGGTCGAGCACGACGGCAAGCTCTACACCATCGTCGATACGGCGGGTCTGCGCAAGAGGACCAAGATCGACGAAGATGTCGAGTATTACAGCTTCGTTCGCGCCATGCGCGCGATCGACCGCGCCGACGTGGCCATACTTGTGATCGATGCGACGCTCGGCCTGACCGACCAGGATCAGCGCGTTGCCGGCTTCGCGGCCGAGCGCGGATGCGCCATGGTGGTGCTCATGAACAAGCGCGACATCGTCGAAAGCGGCGAGGCGCTCGACGAGCTGCGCGAGACAATCAACGATCGCCTCGTGTTCGTCAACTACGCGCCGGTCATCAGCATCTCCGCACTGACGGGCAAGGGCGTTCTGCGAATCTGGGATGCCGTTGATACGGTCTACGAGAACTTCTCGAGCCAGGTCTCCACGAGCAAACTCAACGCGTGGCTGCAGGGCATTCGCGAATTCGGGCATACGGTCTCCAAGGGCAAGAAGGTCCTGAAGATGAAATACGTCACTCAGACGCGCACCTGCCCTCCCGAGTTCACGTTCTTCTGCAATCATCCCGAGCTCATCAACGACAATTACGAGCGATTCCTCGAAAATCGCCTTCGCCAGTCGTTCGATTTGACGGGAACTCCCGTTCGTTTCAAGTTCAAGAGGAAGGACTAACCCGCGGTGCTCTACGTTGCGGTAGCCCTAGGGGTCTTTGCGGTTGCGTTTTTGCTCGGCTCGATTCCTTGGGGCGTCATCATATCCAAAACGGTCTATCACACCGACATCCGCGAGCATGGTTCGGGAAACATCGGAACGACCAACGCCATGCGCACCATGGGCAAAGCGGGCGGCGCAGCCGTCTTCCTGCTTGATTTCGGAAAAGGCTTGGCGTCCGGCGCCTTGGCCATGGTGGCGGCGAACCTGCTGCTTCCCGATGCGGGCCTTGCGGCAGATGCCCTGGTAAGTCGCGATCTCTTGCTCGCTATTTCCGCCATGGGTTGCACCTGGGGGCACATCTTCAGCCCGTGGCTCGGCTTTCACGGCGGGAAGGGGATCGCGGTGGCCATCGGTGCGCTGTGCTTCACCTTCGGCCCTGTGGGGGCGATCGTGGAGGTCTTTGTCATCTTCGCCCCGCTCGTGCTCATCACGCGCTATGTTTCGGTGGGCTCTATCGCTTCGGCCGCGCTCTGCCCGGTTATTGCGGCGGTGCTGTTCTGGGGCGAATGGCCCGTTATCGCGGTGTACGCGTTGACGGGGGCTACGGTGGTATGGGCTCATCGTGCCAATATTGCGCGTTTGGCGGCCGGCACCGAGTCTCGCATCGGCTCCAAGAAGGAAAAGGCCGACCAGGGCGTAGAATAGATTTGTTCCGAAGGTTTCGAATGCGCTTTCGCGATTGCGATGCGTGCGGATTTCAGGTCAAAGCGGCGGCATGAAGATGCCGCCGTTACCGTATAGGAGGAGGATCGATGAAGGTTTCGGTCATTGGCGCGGGATCGTGGGGCACGGCGCTTGCGCACTTGCTCGGCACGGCGGGCAACGATGTGATGCTTTGGGCGCGCAAGCCCGAAGTGTGTGAAGGCATCAACGAGCTGCATCGCAACCCTCGCTATCTCGTGGATTCGTCCGTAAGCGAGCGCGTGCGTGCTTCGAGCGATTACGAAACGGTTCTTCACGGCTCTCAGGCCGTGGTCATCGTGACGCCATCGTCTATCATGCGCGACGTCGCATGCGATATACGCCCGTTTGTGAGCGAGGATGCGCCGATTATCATCTGCTCGAAGGGCGTTGAGGCCGGCACCGGCCTTCTTCCCGTTCAGGTGTTCGAGCAAGAACTCGGAAACGCGTCGCGTCTTGCTGCGCTCACGGGGCCGAATCATGCCGAGGAAGTCATCAAGGGCATTGCCTCGGGTACGGTCATCGCGTCTTCCCATCGCGATACGGCGCTGTTCTTCCAGCGGCTTTTCGCAACCGATACCTTCCGTACGTACGTAAGCGACGATGTTGTGGGCGCCGAGATATGCGCCGCTTTCAAGAATATTATCGCCATCGCCGTAGGCGCTTCGTACGGAATCGGACTGGGAGACAACACCGCTGCCTTGATTATGACGCGCGGCCTTGCCGAAATGAGCCGCCTTGTCGAGGCGTGCGGCGGTACGGCTATGACGTGCTTGGGATTGGCTGGCGTGGGCGACCTCATAGCTACTTGCACAAGCGAGCATTCGCGCAATCGCACGTTCGGATATCGTCTGGCCACCGGAACGACGCTTGAGCAATACCGCGAGGAGACCCATATGGTCGTCGAAGGGGCGCTTGCCTGCAAGACAATCGATTTCCTTGCGAAAGCTCATCAAGTCGAGCTTCCCATCACCGAGATGGTTCGTTCTGTTTTGTGGGAGCAGGTCGATTTTCACGAAGCGGCTGACGCTCTGTTTGAAAGGTCCTTGAAGCCTGAGTTCTATTAGGCGAGCTTATGACCTGGGAAAACGTATTCTTATATCCGCTGTTATTCCAGCTCGGGCAAATGCTGCGACGCACGAACGCCGATGAATCGTTTTTCAGCCGTCACTTCGAAAGAAAGACCGAGGAGGTTTTGCTGTGACAATCGACGACGTCCGACCGCTGTCTTTCTCGCTGCGCCGCGATGTCGAGGCTCAGCGGCGGCTTTACGCCGTGCTTTCGTCGCCGAAACGGACGTTTTACGTTCACGGAATCGTCGTGCTGTGGGACCTGCACTGCGCCAAGCGATGGATTACCAAGGATGATTTCATAGATACGCTTGCGACGCGCTTCGAGAACCATCTGATAGAAGGCAAGCTCGGGGTTCGTGACGAATTTCTTGACGAGAATTTCTCGATTGAAGAAGAGGATTGTCACGACGAGGAGAATCCTTCCCTGCAGGCACGCATCGTGTTTCGAAGGTTGCACGAGACGGGCTGGTTCGAACTTTTTAAAGACACCGTCGAAGGCAGCCTTCGCACCACGCTGGTCGTCGGAGAGCGGGCCAGCCGCCTTGCGGAGTTTGTGGCCGCAGAGCAGCGTCATATTCATGCCGATTCCACATCGTGCGTGCTCAATGTGCGCGTGGGCCTTAAGCACGCGCAAGGCGCGCTGAACCAGATGAGGTCAAGATCTCGCGGGCTGGACGATGCCGTGCTGCGAAGCGTCGTAGGGCGCGAGCTGTGCGAGGCGCTGAAAAACGCCCATGAACGCTCCGCCGTGCTCAACGCCAGAATCAGACGGACGTGCCACGAGTTCAAGCTGACTTCCATGAGAATTGCGGGCTGTCGCACCCAAGACGACCTGCAGCTTGTCATGGACGACTACGAACAGGGCCTCTTCGATTCGATCATGCAGCCGCTGCGCATCGAGGACGGGTTCGACCGCAATGGAGATGCCATCGTGCGCATGCTCGACGCCTGGAGCGTCGATTCCGAGCTGTTGTCGCTCGTGTGCGAGACATCGCGCTTACCGGGCATGCCCGAGGGACTTTCGAGGCCGTTCGAATTCATCCAAGACGTACGCTACGCCTATGCGGTCAGGGTCAGGGACGCATGGGAATACGCCCTCTCCCTCGAAAAGCGCATCACGTCCGAGATGTCGAAGAAGCATCGCATGCTTTTGGGCGGCACGTCGACGATGGCGGCCGCTTACGAACGGGCGATCATGCATATTGCGCAGAGTGACGATGCGCTTGCGGCTTGTGCGCTCGAAGCCATGCAGGATGTGCTTTTTCTTCCCGATAAAGGGCCTTTCGACGATTCGTGCCTCTCGACGTTTAGAACGCATGACGATGCGGAGAAGATGAATCGCGTCCGTATTGCCGATCAGGGGGATATGGACACGGTCTGCCGTGCTGATGCCATTGCGGAAAGCGCATTGACGCGTGCGGGAAAGAAAATGCAACGTATGGTTGCGCGTCAGGGTGCGCTGGACGGTTCGTCGCTGCCGCTTTCGAGCCGTGCCGACCGCGTCGAGCAGATGCTGTACGTGCTTGCGGCCGATTCGAAGGATTCGGCCTATGTCGTGCCTCCGATCGACGACGAGGATCGCGTGGCGTCGGACGGACAGAACATCGCTCGCGTTCGATTCGTGGAAAGGGCTTCAAGATGAGGCGGTTCTATCAGATGGAAACGGAAAAGAAGGTCAGGACCGTCTGCGCCATGCTTATTGCGCATCGGTATCTGTGCAAGATGAAGTGGGTTTCGCAGGAGGGGGAGCGGACGAAGGATATCGCGCCGGAATTCATGTTCTGCAAAGACCACGAAGACGAAGTGCGCGAGCGTCTTGGTTTCGTGGGATACGACCTCGACCTGGACCCGCAGGGTAATTTCTACATCTGCGCGCCCCAAGACGACGTGGCTGTTCGCTACGAGCGCCTCGACCGTACCGAAACTCTGTTTTTATTCGGCCTGGCTGTGACGTATGAGAACAAACGTTTCGAAATGGGCCGTTTCGCAACGGTAGATTCCGATATGAACGAGCTTCTGAGCCTTTTGTGCGTAACGTATCGCGCATTCGAAAAGGAGCCTCCCATTTCCGAGGTCAGGCGCAGTATGTCTCGGTTCGAGCGTGCGGGCATTGTTGCGCGCAAGCGCGGTCGTTGGTCTGATCTTGATGTGGAGTTTGCAATCCAGCCTGCAATCGCGCATGTTGCCGACCGCGCGACGATCGACGCGTACGAAAAACGGTACGCCGCGGCGCTCGATGCGATGGGCGACGGTGTGATGGATGATGATGCGGGGGATGACGATGACGAATAAGGGCGTGCAGACGGGCATTTATGCGAGAAAGCTGCTCGTGGTGAACTGGTCGCTTCATCAGATGAAGCTGTACGAGCCGTTCAGCATCGACGGGTCGGTGTTCGCCGGCGCGAACGGCTCGGGAAAATCCACGGCATTCGATGCGTTTCTGACCGTTTTGTTGGGAAGCACCAGGCGCTCGAATTACAATCAGGCGTCGAAGTCGCACAGCGCCGACACGCGCAACTTCGCCGAATACGTGGTAGGTAGGCGCAAGGGCTCTTCGCAGAAGGGCGTGCGCGAAGGCATGGACTTCACGACCCATATTGCCGCCGTATTCTGGGACTCCTTGCGCGCGTCGGAGGTCACTTTCGGCATGTGCTGCGATTATCGAAGCCGCATAGGCGCGCATGCTCTTGTGCCGAATTATTATTTCTACGAGGGCGGGCTTCCTGAGAATCGCTTGGTGGAAGATGGCGAGGCGCTCAGCGTGCGCGATACCAAGATTTTTCTGAAGCACCTCGAAGACCAAGGCGTCATTTCGAACGTGCATCTGTGCGAGTCGAGCTCCGAGTACAATAAGGGGTTTCTTGCCCGCATGGGTTTCAGCGACCCTGGGTATTTCGGTGCATTGAAAAACCTCGTAGCCATCGGCAAGGACACGCGCATCGAAGACTTTATCTACCGTTACCTATGCGACGGCCGCAGCGTGACGACCGCCGATGACATGAATAGCAATATCGACAGCTGGCAGCAATGCCGCGAAGACCTCGATCGCGCAATTGAACGCCAGAGCGTGATCGGCCAGGAGCGAGAGCGCTTCGCCGCATGGCGTGCGTCTGAAGACGAGCGCGACATCCTCATGCGCGCCCGCATCTTGAGACAGCGTGCCGACCTCGTCGGCGAAATCGAGTCTTTGCGCAAAGAGGAAGAGGAAATCGGGGCGGAGCGTTCGCGGCTCAATGCGCGCATCGCGGCCTTGGAAGCGCATGCGGACAGCATGGACAGCGAGCGTCAGGCGAAGTGGGACTTGGTTAAAAACGACGATGTCCAACGCGAGCGCGGACGCCTTGCGAAGGATATCGAACGCATCGATATCGAGATCAAACGCTACGAACAGCGTTTCGGCGACGATTTCCGCACGCTCTCCGAGAGTCTTGCGGTTCTGCGCGAGGCGCGCCGGTCGCCCGGCTTCGCAGAGCTATCCTGCGCCGATACGGTGCAGCGTCTGACATCTGCCTTGGAGGCCGCCGTCGAACGCGGTATCGGAGCGCTCGAAGAAGGCCCCGATGCGTTCGACCGCCTTGTCAACCTTGCCACCGAAGCATATCAGAAGGCGCAGCGTGAGGAATTTGCGGTGCTCGACGGGCATCGAGAGGCGTCGGGCCGCCAACTTGAAGCGATGCGGAGGAAAAAGGCCGCCGAAGCGGGGGAGGCGGTGCGCGACGCCGATGCCGACGCGCTGATCGCATATTTGCGCGACGAGGCGGGGATCAAAGCGACGTGCCTGTGCGATGCAATCGATATCGCCCCTGGCGAACAGGGATGGCGCGCCGCTGTCGAAGGCATGCTCGGGCGTAGAAGGTCCGATCTTCTGGTGGCGCCTGATTCATTCGCCCGGGCATTTCGCGCGTACGGTTCGTATCGCGGCCGCAAAACCGTGCGACTCATCGATACGCCGGGCGTCTTGAAGCATATGGAGAAGTCGAAGCGCACAGAAGGCTCGCTCGCGACTAAGGCGATGGCGTGCGAAGGCCGCTTCGCGAGGGCTGCCACGGCGTATATCGACTGGGCGCTCGGCGATATAGCATGCTGCGCCGACAGAGAAAGCCTGCTCGCGTTCATCAGGGAAAATCCTGGGAAATCGGCTGTCACGGCGAATGGAGACTGCTACCGCGGGTTTGCCGTGTACGCGCTTGCCGGCCGCGACCGTCTTCGTTTCATGATAGGGTCGTCTGCGCAGGAGGCGCGCCGCATCGAGGATATTCGCGACGCCGAGAAGGCCATTGCGGACAACGAGAGGCTCGCGGCCGCCATGTCGGCCCGCCAGGAACTGCTGCGCTCCATCAAAGCGGCCTGTCCCGACAAGGAGTCGCGTTTCGCGCGCGGGATTGCTTCGATGGCGGAGGATTACGGCAAGCTGGCGTCTGCCAGGGCGGAAGCGGAGGGCATGCGCGCGGCGCTTGCCGCCTCGGGGTCGAGCGAGTCTGCTTCCGTCATAGAATCGATACGCGCCTTGAAAGACGAAATCGAGTCCGTGCGCGCCGAATCGGCGCAATGCCAGCGCTCGCTCGGCGATGCCGACCGCCGGGCAAAGAACGCCGCGGCACGTCGTGAGCGATGCGAAGCCGATTTCGCGAGGGTCGAAGCGGCGAATGTCGCTTTGGGGGAGGAGCGCCTCGAGGAGGCTGCCTGCCGGGAGTGCGCGGCCAGTTCGTTCAAGGACCTCGAAGAGCGTTCGCGCGCCAAGGCTTCAGCAAGCAGGGAATGCTGGAATGCGCTCGTGGCGTTTCGCCGCGAGCGTTCGTCCGCTGTTTCGACGGAGCAGATCGACGAAACGGACCGCGGCAACGAGGCGTGGGATCGCGAATGGAGCGCGCTTGAGACAAGCGTCATACCTGAGCGCAGGGCGCTCTTCGAGCGTATGGAGGCCGAGACCAAGGAAGGCTTCACGACGGCGATCGTGGGCGCTTTGCGAAACGGCATCGTCGATGTGAGAAGGACGATCCGCGAAACGAACGCCTACTTGTCCGAATGCCCGTTCGGCGATATCAGGTATCGTTTCGACTGCTCGAAAAACATCGATTACGCGCCATATTACGACATGATCATGGATCCCGATTTCGACAATGCGCTCGGCGGCCTGTGGGACGACGAGTTCCATGCCAAGCATGGCGCGGTGATCGACAGCTTCTTCGACACGATCAGGGACAGCCGTTGCGCCGAGACCGAGCAGCAGCGCAGCGAGGCGCTCGCCCGCAAACGAGCGCTGCTCGACTACAAAAGCTATCTGAGTTTCGACATGAAAGAGGTGCGTCCCGACGGAAGCGAAGTGTCGTTGAAGGCGGGCCTGGGCGGCAGTTCGGGCGGCGAGCAGATGCTGCCGTTTTACGTGGTGCTCTTCGCGTCTATGGCGCATCGCTGCCGCACGAAGAAAAAGGGCCTCGATGGCAACACGCTGCGCACGGTGCTGATCGACGAAGCGTTCGAGGTGGTCGACAGCGAGCGCACCGTCCAAGCCATCGAATTGATGCAGCGCCTCGGCCTGCAGCCGATTCTGGCCACGCCGAACGAGCGCGTGGGAACCTTCGCGTCCATGACGGGAAGCGGCTTCATCCACCGTAACCTGGGAGGCGCGTTCGAAGTGTCGCGCTGGTATGACGAACAGGTCGAAGCCGATTAAGAAGCAGGAGGGTGCCTATGCCCGGTCCGAGCGAACGCAAGCGACGTGAGCGCATCGAGGATGCGTTCACGGCTGTTGCGGAAGAAATCGTGAAGCGTCGCGAGAGTCTGCGGGCGAAAGGCAAGAGCGGCTCTTCGTTCAGGGTGCGCATCGCTCCGACGATGGCGGACTATCGAAAAGGACGGTGCGGATGCGGCGGTTATGATCCGCGCGATGCCGATTCGCGAGATGTGTTCTTCGCCGTTGTGTCCGAACTCGAAAAGACGTGCGGCGTCGAGGTGCGCCGCGATGCGACGGGTGCACCCGAATCGTTGGTTGCAAACGAAAGCGTGGTGCGGTATGCGTATCGCAAAACAGGCAGAAACTTCGACGAGACCGAGGAGCGTGCGTCTCTTGCGGCGCTTTTGAGCGAGACGGCGCACGCCTGTTCTGGCGTGCCGTGGGCGCGTGCCTGGACCGAACGCATCGTTTCCGAGACGGCGTGTGCGGTTTGTTCTTCCAGGCTGCGCGAACGAAGCGCAGCAGGAGACCTTGAGGATGTGTGCGCGGCGCTGAAGGCGTACGCTGCGCAAGACTTCCGCGGATTACGACGAGTTTTGTCGACGGCGGCCTATGGCGACTCGAAGTATTTCGAGAAAGCGGTGTCTGCTTCATTCGTGAAGGCGGCCGAATTGGGCGGCTTTGATTTCGGCCCCGCTCTTGATATGGAGAACAAGCTGGCCGCTTTGGGTTTTCGTCGCGAAAAGCATCGTTGCGTTGCGATAGGCGGAAATGCGATTGTGCGTCCATCGTGGGGGATAATCGACCTTTCTCAAGTTGGATGCGATGGCGTGATGCTCTCCCTTCCTGCCGTCGAAGGCTTTACGGATTCGTCGTTTATCGAGGCGAAAGGATGCGTAGTCGTGGAGAACCTGACGGTTTTTCGCGCCCTATGCCTGGATTCGACGAAGGGGCTTTTTGTCGTATGGGGTCATGGGCGGCCTAATGAGGCGGTTCGTCGGCTCGTTGAGATTCTTGATGCCGCCCTTCCAGGCGATGCGCCGTTTCTTGTGTGGTCGGATGTCGACCTGGGTGGTTTCGACATTGCGGAATCGCTGATGTCGATGAGCGACCGCATGAGGCCCGTTATGATGGGAAAGGAAGAGCTGAGAGCCGTCGATGCGTCGCGTCTGCTTCGACGAAGCGAAGCGTACTGGATGGATGTGCGAAGATTCATCGCGCGTCATCCCGACTCTTGCTTTCGAGACGTTGCCCAAGCATGCCTCGAGCTCCGAGGGACGCTTGAGCAGGAGGCTCTGCTTTTCGAATACGCGCAGGAAAAGATTAAAGGCATTTTCGATGCGTAAGCGCCATTGAAAGGTTGCCGAGGCCTTCTCGACCGGGATTGCGCTGGTTGGGACACTTTTTTAAAAAAGTTTAAAAAAGTACTTGCGCAGATGGTTGGGGAAGCGTAATATACCGTCTTGCGTTCAAGGGAGCCGAAAAACGGAATCACAAAACGCAACGGGTTGTGGCGCAGTTTGGTAGCGCACTTGACTGGGGGTCAAGGGGTCGCAGGTTCAAATCCTGTCAACCCGACCAGAATGTACAGACCAGGGCATATGCCCTGGTCTTTTTCTTTTCCGGGCTTAGGGAGCACGGGCGAACTGTCTCAGCCGAACCGAGAGTCCGCTTTTTCGCATGCGGTTCGTTCGGGTGGAATGCGGTATCATAGGGTGCATCATTTTCATGGAATGGGCCCTAAGCTAAGCCCCGGTTGTTTCACGGCTTCGCAAGGGCTGTGCGAAGCGCCCTGTCTTGTTTGCACGGACGGCGGCAGCGATTATCGAAAAAAGGAGACTGAAGTGGAAGAATACAAGCGCGAGTTCATCGAGTTCATGGTCGAGTCCGACGTGCTCAAGTTCGGCGATTTCACGCTTAAGAGCGGCCGCAAGTCCCCGTTCTTCATGAATGCGGGCGCCTATGTCACCGGGGAGCAGCTCATGCGCCTGGGCGAGTATTACGCCCGCGCCATCTATGACAACTTCGGCCTCGATTTCGATGTCGTGTTCGGCCCCGCCTACAAGGGCATCCCGCTGTCTGTGGTCACCGCCATCGCCATGCACAAGCTTTATGGCAAGGAGGTGCGCTACTGCTCCGACCGTAAAGAGGTCAAGGACCACGGCGCGGACAAGGGCGGTATGCTGGGCTATGAGCTCAAGGACGGCGACCGCGTGGTGATGGTCGAGGACGTGACCACCTCGGGCAAGTCCATCGACGAGACCTATCCCAAGCTCATGAACGCTGCGAACGTCGAGGTGAAGGGCCTTATCGTGAGCCTCAACCGCATGGAGGTCGGCAAGGGCGGCGTTGTGACCGCGCAGCAGGAAGTTCAGGAGAAGTACGGCTTCCCGGTCGCTTCCATCGTGAGCATGGCGGAAGTCACCGAGCATCTCTACAACCGCGAATGCCAGGGCAAGGTCGTTATCGACGACACGCTCAAAGCCGCGATTGACGCGTACTACGAACAGTACGGTGTGAAGTAGCGGCGCGTTTCGTTTTTAGGGAAGCGGGCCGATGGGCCCTGTTTCCCGTCCTCGCCCTGCATGCGGTGGTGAGCGGGTTGTTTTCAAGCTTCCAAAGCGCAGAGGGCCCGCCGCGCGGTTTCGCGGCGGGCCCTCGTTCGAAACGACGCTAACGGGCGATGTCTTCTCTCGTCCTGCCGGGGCGTTGGAGCCTGTCGAATTTCTTCAGGTCGCTTTCGGCCATGCCCTGGGTCGGGCTTGTTCTTTTAGCATGCAGAGCCTCTTCCGGGCTATTCCAGATCGCCTCGGCCTCGACGGCCCATCGCTGCGCGAACGGCCGGCATTTCTCACAGAGATCGTGCGCGCTTTCCTGGTGCTGCAGGTCGGTCGATCGTGCGTGCGTCGCTTCCACCATGGTTTCGAGCTCATCGGGGTTTTCGAGCATGGGGCAGGGGCGCAGGAGATTGTCGTTGAACGGCTGGTTGCGGTAATAGGCCATGAACAGCGGCGACTTGAGCGCTTCGAGAAGCGATGTTTCATGAATGTTGGCGTTGGAGTAATGCACGAAGACGCAAGGCTCCACATCGCCTGCGGCGTTGATGTGCAGGTATCTTCTTCCGCCCGCTATGCATCCACCGACGAATTCGCCGTCATTTTGGAAATCGAGCGTGAAGAGGGGCTTTTTCTGGCGCATTTCCCGTACGAAGTCGTACAGATGACGGCGTTGCTCCACGGATGGCATGAGATCTACGACGGCCTCGGTTCCGACGGGCATGTAGTTGAAGATCCAGCAGAAAAGCGCGCCTTGTTCAATCATCCAGTCGAAGTATTCTTCCGAAGCAACCGCTTCGGCGTTTTGAGATGTGTAGCAGGCCGAGATGCCGTAAGGAAGCCTGTGCTTCTTGAGCAGCGCCATGGCCTGTGCGATTTTGTCGTAGGTGCCTTCGCCACGGCGCGCGTCGGTGGTTTCCTTCGAGCCTTCGGCGCTTATCGCCGGAACGAAGTTCTTCACGCGAATCATATCCTGGCAGAATTCCTCGTCGATCAAGGTTGCGTTGGTGAAGCAGAGAAACGCGCAATCGGGATGCTTTTCGCAAAGAGCGATAAGGTCCTTTTTGCGAACGAGCGGCTCGCCCCCTGTGTAGATGTAGACGTGGACGCCGAGCTCTTTGCCCTGTTTTATAATCGAATCGATGTCGTCGAAGCTGAGATTGAGCTTGTGGCCGTATTCTGCCGCCCAGCATCCCGTGCAGTGGAGGTTGCAGGCGCTTGTCGGATCGAGGAGGATGGCCCAGGGGATGTTGCACTCATTCCTATTCCGGGCTTCTTCCTGCTTTGGCCAGGCGAGGAAGTTCGCCTCAACGAGAAACGTTTTTACCAGATCCGGCATGACCTCCTCGTTCATGCCGAGGACTTTCATGATGAGCTGATACCAGTTGTTCTTCTGCTCGAATGCCGAACGAAACGCTTTTCGCTGCTCAGGGAAAAGCGATGTGGGCAGAAGCGGCTCGAGCATGTCCATGATGGCGTCGGTTCGTCCTTGCGGGTCTTTCATGATGTAGTCTACGAGTTTATCAAGCGCGATTCTTTTCATGTTGTCGCCTGCGGTCATTGCGGTCGCCCTCCCACTTGCTTTCCGCCATGTGAATTCGCCAGCCGATGCACTTGGTGATTCATGCAATTATGGCGTTGTTTTATCTACAGTTGTGGATTATATTCAGATGCGGAAAGGCAACAATTGCCAAGAATTCCACCCTTGAGCATTAATCGCCATCCATGAACGAATCGAGGGGAAACTATATATGGATTATGTAGCGAATGCAAAACAGAAGAAGACCGATCGTCGCGTCATGAAGACGAAGCGCGCCTTGTTCGAGGCCTTTGACAGGATCGCCCAGGAGAAAGATTACGGGAAGATCACTATCAGCGAACTTGCTCGCGAGGCGGACGTTGACCGCAAGACTTTCTATCTGCATTACTCTTCCATCGAGGATATGGTTGACGACAGAGTGGGGGAGCTCGTCGAGGGGATTCTCGACGAAGTCGAGCTTGACATGCAGCGTCGATTGCAGGATTGCGAAGGCGAAGAGGGTTCCGAATCCGTAAAGCCGGATGCGAGGGTGTTTTTCGCCGGCGTGAACGGCGCGGTGAAAAATATTCTTCCGTCGCTTGCAAGGCTTCTAGGCGGCGTGTCTGTCGACGTTGCCCTCGATAGGGTTGGCAAGCCGCTCGTCGAGGAGATCAAGCGTCGCGAGATCATTTCGTTTTCCATGTCGGACGAGATGTTGCAAATACACGTTTCGGCTCTGGTCGGCTTCATTCTCGGTGCATACGGGGCATGGTTCAAAGGGGGCATGGCGGTGCCGCTCGAGGATATCTTCGACATGTCTGGGCGGCTGATCGACGTATGCATACAGGAAATCGACCAAATCGGCGAAGATCAGACCGCTAGGGATCGAAATGCTGTCGAGTCTCTTTCGTCAGTCGTACAGGAGGCCCACGAGATCTTCGCGCGATAGTCCAGCAAGCGTTACGCCTCCGCTGCTTACGACCTTGTCGGCGAGCTCATTTTTGGACTCCTGGAGCTTGAGGATTCTCTCTTCGATGGTGCCTCGCGCAATAACCTTGTGCACGCTTACGACGCGCTTCTGTCCGATGCGGTGCGCTCGGTCCGTCGCCTGGTTTTGCGTTGCCGCGTTCCACCATGGGTCGGCATGGATGACGACCGATGCTCCGGTGAGGTTGAGCCCCGTTCCTCCCGCTTTCAGCGAGACCAAGAACACCGGCGTATCGTCTTGGTTGAATTGGGAGACCATGGCGATACGTTGCTTTTTCGGAGTGGCGCCCGTGATGGTGAAATAAGGTATGCCCATCGAGTCGAGCTTTTCCGCGATAAGCTCGAGAAAGCTTGTGAACTGGGAGAATACGAGCGTTTTCTGATTCTCGTTGCGCGCTGATTCTATCAGATCCGCTATGGCGGCTATTTTGCCCCCGGGTTCTTTGTAATCCTCTAGCAAAAGGCGCGGGTCGCAGCAGATCTGTCGAAGGCGGGTGAGCTCCGCAAGCACTTCGACGGTCGCTGCTTGCTCGTTCGCATTGTCATGTTTTCGTTGAGAGCGCTGGGCAGTCAAAGATTCCCTTAAACGCTGCTCGTGGGCGTCGTAGAGACGCCGCTGCTTGTCGGTCATCTGGACGAGGACGGCCGATTCGAGCTTGTCGGGAAGTTCGGGCAGGACTTCGCTTTTCAGTCTTCTGAACATGAACGTGCCTACGATTTTCTGCAGGCGTTCAGCGGCGTTTTCGTCGCCTCCGATGATGTCGAGTTCGAATCGCTCCCTGAAGCGCATGTAGGACCCGAGAAATCCCGGCATGAGGAAATCGAAGATGCTCCAGATTTCACTGAGCCGGTTTTCCATGGGGGTTCCGGTAAGCGCGAAGCGATGCTTTGCATGCACGCGTTTGACGGCGCGCGCAGTAAGCGTGCCATGGTTTTTGATGTATTGCGCTTCGTCGAGGACCTGGCAGAAGAACGTCGTGTCAAGATAGTCATCGATATCTATGCGCAGCAGATCGTACGACGTGACGATAACGTCGATGTCTTTTCTGCGGCGTGCTGCGGCACGTTCTCTTTTCGTTCCGACGATCGGTTCCACGCTAACCGAAGGAGCGAAGCGGGCGAACTCGTCCACCCAATTGAAGACAAGAGACGCGGGGCATACGATGAGCACAGGGGCGGTGCGTCTGATCTCATCTATGCGCGAGAGGGCGAATGAGATGAATTGGACGGATTTTCCAAGCCCCATCTCGTCGGCGAGTATTCCTGCGAGTCCCATATCCGCCAATGCGCTCATCCATGCGAAGCCTTCGTGCTGGTAGGGCCTCAGCGTTGCGTGAAGAGATTCGGGCACGCGGTAGGCGGATAGGTCGGTTGGGTGGAATTGTTCGATATAGCGTTCGAAGGCGCCGTCCCTTCGAGCGTCATGAAGCTCGTCGTCGAGATAGAATGCACGATACGCCGGGAGCTCCACGGTGCCGCTTGCGAGCTGGCCGGCCGAGATGTCGAGGTCTGTCGCGATGCGGTCGAGCTGTGCCAGGTCGAGCTCGGCGATATCGAGAAAAACGTTGTTTTTCAGGCGATGGTATTTCCTCTTCAGACGGTAGCTGGCAAGCAGGCTTGCAAGCTCTTCTTTAGGAAGGTCCGTTGCGGAAACGTCCAGGTTGATGAGGTTTCCGGAAAGAGACACCCCCATGCTTATGGTCGGTTTCTTGTCGGATATCATCCGGTCGAACGACGGCGTGGTGAACACGCTCGTCTGCTGCTTGAACTCTTTCAGCCCCTCGAAGAGGAGCCGTCCGACTCGGTCGGAATCGCTTAGCTCGATATACGCCGAGGACCGGGCGAGGCCGCGAGTCGCGCCTCCTCCGTTCGGCGTTTTATGCATATATTGCCCCAAGAGGCTTGCCGTTTGCGCCTCGAGCGCATCGTCGGGCAGAGGCAGAGGCGCATCGGGCTTTTCCCAGCGCCATGCTCCTTCTCGAAGGATGCGCGTGAGGAGGCCGTACGATACGTGGGCGTCGCATACGATTCTTTTCGGCGTCTTATCGAAGTATAGCTCGACCGACCCAGGGATGGGCCGATAGGACTCGAGCTCTTCGGGAGCGCTTACGCGGACGCGTTCTTCTATGACGGGAAGCGCTGCCGCGCAAAAGCGGGGGAGATCGTCCTCGCTGATATAGAGCAGGTCCGATTCGGTTTCGTAGACGGTTTTCAGGAAGGCGGCGCTTCGAGCGAAATCGTCGCTGCAGTCGTAGAAGACGTCATCATGCCAGACGTACATCCTGTTCCCGCTGGTTATGAAAACGAGTTCGTCGTCGCGTTGCACAGAGAAGCCGCCTTGCGGTTCCTTGACGAACCGGACGGTCAGCTCCGGATCTTCGTTGACGGTGTGCGCGAGGGTCTTCGAGCGAATGCCTATGTCGGCCCCTTCGACGACGAAGGGGCGCCCTTCCAGAGCATCGAGCAAGTCGACGGTCTCGTAATCGGTCAGATGTATCGTACGTGCGGGCATCTCCTGCGGTCGAGTTCCCCATGCGTGCGCATATGAAGACCGCTTTCGCGAGGCGACGGCTCGGGCGATGAGCGAGCAAAGGGCTTTCCCTCTCGGGGTGAACGCATCCATCGTATGGGCGAAAGCGAGGTTTTTCCCATACGAGTGATAGCTTCCTTGTTCCATGCGTTCGGCGAAATCCGTGATGTTTTTCATGACGTAGGAACCGTTCGGTCCGATGACCTTGAAATGCGCGGACCATGCGCGGTATCCGTAGACCAGGGCGGGTTCGATATCGATTTCGTTGTAAAAGGGGGCCGAACGCGCAATGTCTCTTTGCTTGATGAATTCTGCGAGGCACGGAGTCGTCTCCGGCTTTCTGTGCGATTTATATCCGCTGAAACGTTCGGGTTTCATAGAATAGGAAATCGCTAACGCCATGCAGTGCTTGCACGGGGCGTCGTGTTGCAAAGCAGCAGGGCAGGTGCAGGCGTAATCCTTGATGGAACTATCGTCCTCATCGAGCGTGATCGAGGTTCGATAACTGTCGTTCCATCCACGGCTTGACGCCACGAACGCCGAAAGGTGGGTTCCCGTTTGGTCGAAGCGGCATCGCTTCGTGAGGATGCTTTGGCCGGATGCCGCAATAAGGCGTGCTCTCTGAAATGTTTTCGGGGGGCATTGCTCCTCGAGCCTCTGCTCAGAAACCATCGTGCTCCTTCCGACGAGATGGCAATCTTCGATATTAGAAGATGCGGCGTCTGTCGGCAAGAGCGAGCGGGCGTCGCTCCTAGGTGCTTTGCGCCTCGTTTGCGCAGACAGAGCCCCCTCGAAGTTCTCCGCATGAGGGAGCATGGGGGACGCGGAGCTGCTCGAGCGTGACCGAGTCCACGTAGGAGTCAATCACGGCATCGAGGCCTTGCCAGAAAGAGAATGTCGTGCAGGCGTCTTTGCGCGGACAGGGCTTCTGCTGGGAGAGGCACGATACGGGCGCTATGCTGCCTTCGACGCAGCGCAGGATATCGCCTGCCGAAATATCGCACGCGCTGCGTGCGAGAAGATAGCCGCCTCGCTGCCCCCTCACGCTGCGGAGAATGTCGTCGCGCGTAAGGCAGCGTACGAGCTGCTCGAGGTATTTTACCGGCATATCCTCGCGGTTTGCGACTTCTTTGAGGGAGACGGGGCCGCTGTCTTCATGGTCGGCGATGTCAATCATGAGGCGCATTGCGTAGCGCCCTTTTGTCGAGATCATCATGGCGGCCTCCTCGGTGGTGCTTTGATGCCACAATGGTAGCATTTTACCTGCAGGAGAATCGGCTCTTTCGGCGAGCGTCACGGGCCTTGCCGGTCCGTGACGCTCGCAAAGGCCGCCGTTTTGTCGAGGAGGCGTCTGTCGCTGAGGGGATTGCCTTAACTTTGCAATGCGGCGAAGGCCTGGTCGAGGTCGGCGATAATGTCGTCGATGTGTTCGGTGCCGATGGAAAGCCGCACGGTCGAAGGCGTGATGGACACCTGTTGCAGCTCGGCCTCCGAAAGCTGGGAGTGCGTGGTGCTTGCCGGGTGTATCACCAGGCTCTTCACGTCGGCTACGTTGGCGAGCAGGCTGAAGAGGCGCAGGTTGTCTATGAACTTCCAGGCGGCCTGCTGTCCTCCGCGGATTTCGAAGGTGAATATCGATGCGCCGCCGCGCGGGAAAAGCCGGCGGTACGTGTCGTGGTCGGGATGGTCCGGCAGACTCGGATGGTTCACGCGCTCGACCTCGGGCCTCTGCGCGAGATACGCCGCCACCGCTTCGGCGTTTTCGACGTGACGCTGCACGCGTAGGCTGAGCGTCTCGGTTCCTTGAAGAAGAAGGAAGGCGTTGAAAGGACTGATGCAGGCTCCGGTGTCACGCAGGAGGATGGCGCGCACATAGGTCGCAAAGGCGGCGGGCCCCGCCGCTTCGGCGAACGATATCCCGTGATAGCTCGGATTAGGCTTCGCTATGGCCGGCCATGCGTCGCTCTGGGTCCAGTCGAAGGTGCCGCCGTCGACGATGACGCCGCCGAGGGCGGTGCCGTGTCCTCCGATGAACTTCGTCGCCGAGTGGACGACGATATCGGCGCCGTGCTCTATCGGACGGAGCAGATAGGGCGTGGCGAAGGTGTTGTCCACGACGAGGGGAACGCCGTGGCGGTGGGCGATTTGGGCGATTTCGTCGATGCGGGGGATGTCGGAGTTGGGGTTGCCGAACGTTTCGATATAGACCGCCTTGGTGTTCCCTCGCAGGGCAGATTCCACTGCGGCGAGGTCGTGGATGTCGACGAACGTGGTCTCGACGTCGAATTGATCGAGCGTGTGCGCAAGCAGGTTGTACGTGCCGCCGTAAACGGTCTTCTGCGCGACGATGTGTCCTCCCGCCTGGGCGAGCGCCTGGATGGTGTAGGCGATCGCCGCCGCGCCCGAAGCGACGGCGAGAGCGGCGGTTCCTCCCTCGAGCGCGGCGATGCGTCGCTCGAAGACGTCCTGGGTGGAATTGGTGAGTCGGCCGTAGATGTTTCCGGCGTCAGACAGGCCGAAGCGCGCGGCGGCGTGGGCGCAGTCGTCGAAGACGTAGGACGTGGTTTGGTAGATAGGCACCGCGCGAGAGCCCGTGGCAGGGTCCGGCTGCTCCTGGCCGACGTGGAGCTGAAGCGTTTCGAAGCGGTATGTATCGCGTGACGTGGTAGACATGGGGGTTCCTTTCGTGTCCGTTCGGACGGTTGAGAGCTTGCTTGGTCGAAAGGCTCCCGAGCGCGCGGCGAGAAGCGGCGTGCGTCGTATGGCTGCTACCTGGGAAGAAGACGCGTGCCGGCCGTTGGGAAAAGCGCTCGGGAGTACGGCATTCGCCCGCATTGGCGCAAAAGGACCGCATAGCACAGCAGATTCGCGGACGTATCCATGCCCTCCTCCTTCTTTCCGGCGTCTTGTTCTTGGGACGCCGAAGATAATACCGAAGAAAGCATACAAGATGAGTATGAATTAGTTTTTTCAGGAATTGTTAATGAGCGGGAAACAGGAGTTCATGTCATATGCGAAGAAGCCCCGTCCTGCGGCGTGGCGCAAGACGGGGCTTCGGTGGCTTTCGAACTGGCGTAATGCCGCGTCGAGAGCTGTTGAGGCTGCGCGGATCGATCGCCGTTATGCGACGGTGTCGTTGCCTGCGTCTTCGCGACGGCTCATGGCCTTCACGAAGTCGCGCGTTCCGGTGAAGACCTCGTGCGTGTAAGGGTTCACGCCGAGTTTCTTAGCGCGGTATGCGATGTAGGCGAGAGCGGCAATGTTCGCCAGAAGCGCGATGATGGAGACCACGAGGTTGATGCTCGGGTTGTTCACGGAGTTGACGGCGAAGATGGAGTCGTTGGCGAACATGGGGACGACCTGGCAGAACATGCACCAGATGGCAAGCGTGTAAGCGCGGTTCTGAATCCAGCCGCCTTTGTTCCAGAGCGCATTGGCGACGGTGGGGGCCAAAAGCAGCGCCAGGCCGCAGTACCAAGAATGCGTAGGCAGGCAGTTGTAGGTGTAGCAGAAGTTCCACAGGTCGTAGGCGATGATGAAGACCCAGGTCATGTCCGGCCAGAGCATATCCTGCTTCTTCTTGGAGACATAGATGCCCCACCAACCGGTCATGCAGAAGATATTCAAAATGCCGGCGATGCCGTTGAAGACGTTGTGCCAGCCTCCGTACAAGGTGACGCCTTCCGTTGAGACCCAGGTAGTGCCGAAGGCCCGGACGGCGCTCTCGAAGTCGGACACCACGGCAATGAGGATATTGATGGCCACGATCACGAACGGGAAAGCCTTGAACCAGTGGCTCTTGCCGATCTTGCCCCAGCGGTATTTCAGCGCCATGAAGCCGATGCATCCGATGGTTGCGGCATAGAGCTTCGCGTAATGGAACCAGCTGTTCATATCAGTGTAGGTTGGGTTGTCGAGCGCCCATTGCGCACCGGCTGCCGCGCTTACGCTGATGGCGATGAAATAAATCGTCAGGATGGCGGGTATCACCAAAAAGCAGACGATTCCGCCCGCTTTGGTGCGGCGTGCGAATTCGTTCATGAGGATGAGGCCCACGAATACGATGACCCATCCGACCCATTGGAAGACGGCGGTATCGCCGTAGACGTCGAATAGCATGAGAACTCCTTGTGTATTGAAAAATCGGTTGGAATGCCGTAGCTGCGCGCCTCCTTTCCCGGCGCAATCGCGTCGCGTTTTTTCGATTCGGCTTGTTTTTGGCGTCGGAAACCGAGCGGTCGCTCGATGCGACCGCAAACGCGGCTATGGATATGCGCGTCGATGCGCGATTTACCGCGGATTGAGGCTTATGCGGGTCCCGCCTTGCCCCTGTCGAGATGCAGGCTTTGCGCGATGATGTCCTCGATGATGCTGTCGTCGGTGTTGGGATGCGTTCGCAGGTAGCCTACGACGCCCAAGATCAGCATGTAAAAGCTTTCGTACACGTGATTGATGCGGATTTCGTGCAGCCGTCCGTAGTCCTCGACTGTTGTCGTAATGATGTAGTGCGCTGCTTTATCGGCTACTCTGTTGATGAAGTCGATGTATAAAGCGGCGTTCTCGCGAGAAGCAAGGGCCCGTCGGAAAGAGTCCCTGTCGAAAAGGCCTCTTCGCAAAACGGGAACGAGCGTGCGCAACGCATGCTCCACGTCGCCTTCGATTCGCTGCTCGTTCCAGGCTTTGAGCATGGCGAGAAACTCTTCGATGTAAGAGTCGAGCACGGCGGAGGTCACGTCGTCTTTGTCGGTGAAATAATGGTAGAACAGGCTGCGTGCGACGCCGACCTTGTCGGCGATGTCTTGCACGGAGGTTTTCGTGAGGCCTTTTTCCTCATAGAGCTCGCGTGTGCATGCGATGATCTGCTCGCGGCGGTTCATGGGCGTCTCCCCTCGAATCGGGCGGTGCCGTGCATTGCGCGCAGTATCGTCCGATGCTTTAAGCGGCCTGCACATCATGCGATTTCCCCTTGCGCAGCAGGCCTTTTCCCCTGACGAAAGCAGAATACGCTTCGCTTTGACATTGCGTCAATGTACAGTTTTGACGAATCGTCGATCTGGATAAATACCTGGATGAAAGTTGTTTTCTCCCGTTGTTCTGCGTGATATTATGCGCCGCATAAAGTTCACTGATGCAGCAAAATGAAAACTTCAGTGAAGCAAAAAAGAGAGAGGGAAAGATATGGGGGAAGAGGAGAAGGAGAGACGCCTTGCTGCCGCGCCGCAAGAGCATGAGGCCGTCTCGTCCGAGACCGCTTCGAAAAAAACGCAGGCGAAGCAAGGTAGGGTTTGCGGGAAGTGGCCTATCGCGGTCGGATGCGTCGCAGCGGTCATAGTCCTTGCCGCGGCGGGCTTTTTCGTCTGGCATGAGCAGCCAAGCTTCTGCAACGCCATATGCCACGTGCCCATGGACAACTACGTCGAAGGTTACTACGAGGATGAGGCGCTTTGCGCCAACGCCCACTATCGCGAAGGCACCACGTGTCTTCAGTGCCATGAGCCCAAGATCGATGAGCAGGTTGCCGAGGGGATTGCCTGGGTGAAGGGCGACTTCGAGGTGGACGAACATGGCGATATCGCCACCGTTGGCGTGACGGCGGACGAGAAGATGTGTGCGACGCCTGAGTGTCACGATATGCAAGACGTTATAGCGGCGACCCAGGATTGGGGCGGAGAGGAGGGCGTGAACCCTCACGATTCCCATCAGGGCACGCCGATCGACTGCAGCAACTGCCATGGCGTGCATAAGGCTTCGAATATGTATTGCAACACGTGCCACGATTACGAAACGCCGCAGGGCTGGACGAATCCCGTCTAGCAGGTGGCGCGTTCGCGGAGGAAAACGCACGCGGCGCATGCAGCGCCGCGTTTTGAGGGGAGGTCGTATGAAGGGAAAAAGCCAGGTCGTCTTAGGAACCGCCGCTGCGCTCATGCTGGGTTTGACAGGATGCGGCGCATCGTTCGAAGGATCGGGCTCTAAAGATGCTGCAAGCGCCGAGCAGCTTGCCATGCGCATCGACGATCCGTGGGCGGTCCAGTCGAGAGAACAGGTTCGCGTTCGGGCCGACGGCTCGTATGCAGACGGCGTCTACACAGGTAAGGGAACGGCCATGGAGGGACTTGTCACCGTGACGTTGCTTCTCGATGACAATCGCGTGACGTGCCTCGAGGTTACTCAGGAGGGCGAGAGCCAGAGCCGAGGGGGCTATGAGGCCATTCGTGATGGGAAGTTCGCAGCCATGATCGATGCTGCTCAGGGTTCTGACATCGACGCCATCAGCGGGGCGACCATTACCACGGCCGGCGTGAAGATGGCCGTCGACGATGCGTTGGCGCAGGCTGAAATAAAAAACGACGCTGCCGCGGCTGAGGGCGAATAGGGGACTATGATGAATAACGAAATCACCAAGGGGTTATCCCGCCGAGATTTTCTTGCTCGCGCCGCTATGGCGGGTGCAGGCGCTGTTGCCGCAGCGTCTACGGCAGGTCATGCGGCTTACGCGGTCGAAGAAGGCGCTATCGGCGACTGGTCCGCCGATGGCTCTTCCGAGGTTGAGGTGCCGCCTAGCATGAGCGGCAATGCATCGGCTGCGGACGGAACATATCGAGAGCACAATGCGGCGACGTTTCCCGCCAATGATGCGTCGCCTATCGACCCGCGTCCGGTTCCTTCCGTCTGGGATTACGAATGCGACATCTGCGTCGTAGGCGCCGGCGGCGGCGGGCTTAATGCGGCCGCGCGTGCGGCGGAGCTCGGTGCAAGCGTCATCTGCGTTGAAGCTGCGGGTCTTCATGGGGGCAATGCGCAGGAAGCCGGCATGTGCGGCATTCTCGGAGGCTCGAAAATGCAGGAGTCAAAGCGTTTCGCCTTCCCGTCGTATCCTTTCGATGCGAAAGCGCTTGCCGATTGGGCAATGGACGAATACCACTACGCTGCAGATCCCAAGCTTATCTACAAGATCGCCGAACAGGGCGGGCCAAGTCTTGATTGGATGGCGGAATGCGGCGTGCAGTGGCGTTTAGGCGAAGTGCCGGTGTATGTGGCCCCGAAGAATGCCACCCTCGATCATCACGTTCTCAAGATGAAAGACGCGACCGACGCCATGTTCAATTACGGGCAGCGCAAAGGCGTCGAATACCATTTCCAGTCTCCCGCCGTCGCGTTGGTGCAAGACGAGACGGGGCGCGTCGTCGGCGTGGTGTGTAAAGAGGATTATCAGCGCGAGGTCTTCGTGCACGCGACGGCCGCAGTCATCTTGACGGCAGGAGGCTTCTGCAACAACAAGGCGCTTCTCGATCGCTACATCCCTACGGCCGCAATGGGCTGCGCGTCGAGCTATCTTACGCTTGGCGAGACGGGAGAATGCTTTCGCATGGGTCTGGGCGTCGGGGCCGACGTGTCGGGCTTCAATAGCTCGGCAAGCTTTGACGGCGGCGTAGACTGGGAGGCGGAAGGCGGTCAGTGGGCGCGTTTCCTCTACGACGGCATGACGCAGCTTTCGCGGCAGCCGTGGCTGACGATAGATCGCTGCGGCAACCGCTTGCGCTACATGGACAGCCGCGTCGGGGAAGACGGGGCAAACGCCATATACGCCTTGGGCGACCTTGCAACGATTCAGATGACGCCTCCGGGGCACCGTTCTTACATCATCTTCGACGCGAATTACGAAGACTATTTGGCGGGATTCGCGCAAGAACACTGTCGCAAGCTCATCACGCCCGATCTCGAGCAGATCGAGAAAGTCCCCGAGCATTATCGCGATTGGCATCACGGGGTCCAGGACGCCATCGACGCAGACGTTCTCAAGCGGCGCGATACGCTCGAGGAACTCGAGGCCGACCTGGGATTTGAACCCGGCGTGCTGGTTGGAGCCGTGCAGAAGTGGAACGAAGCATGCGAGCGCGGAGAGGACGACTACCTCTATCCCATGCCGAAAGAGTGGCTGCATGCCGTGAGCGAGCCGCCGTTTTACGGATGTCGGATCGGAGGGAACCTCTACGGAACGAAAGCGGGCCTCGCCATCAACGAGGATATGCAGGTTATGGGCGTCAACGGCCTTCCTATCAGAGGACTATACGCCGGCTGGCACACGGCCGGGGGCGCGTGCGGCGAGAACAGCTACGTAGGCGACCCCATTCTCGGTTCGCTCATGGGCGATGTGGGCTTGGCATTTTGCGGCGGGTACCTGTGCGGAACCTCGGCTGTCGAGCACGAAATCGATTGCGACTAGACCCGGATAGGAGACCGATATGGCAAAACTTATGAAAGACATGGCGCGTCCGTACGCAGGGCTGTTTGCCATTGCTCTCGTGATTGCGCTTTTGGGCAGAATCGGCTTGTGGGTCATGGACATGACCGGAGCCATCGCCTATGACTACATCTCCGCGTCGGGGGTGGCTCTTCTCGACGTCGTCTGCTCCATCCTCACCGGATCTGCGTTTGTCGCATTCATCTTCGCCGGATCGCTGGCGCTCGCGCTTTCGACGGCCGGAGTCGTCTTGTACGGATACCTGACGCGCAAGGGAGGCATTCCGGCCAATCCCGCCACGGCTTTTCTGTGGGGATGGGCGACCGCTTTTGTTGCGCTTGTTTGCCTGATGATTGTGGCAAACGGCATTCTAAGCGGTGTGCAGATCGCTTCTATGAGTTCGAAGATGCCGGGGCTTCCGATCATGGTCGCAGGCGCTGTCGTATTCGCGGCGTTCATCGGCACGTTGCTTGCAGCCGCTTCGATGACCGTGCATGCCTGTGTTGTGCGCGCGGGGTCCGCGTGTGCTTTGATGAGGAATCTTCTGATCGCTACGGCGGTATGCGGCCTTGCGGTCATGTTGCTGACGGTCGGCACGTTCTCGGCACTGAACGTCTCGTTCGTAATCATGTCGCATGTGTTTGGCTGGCTTGTCGCCGATCTGGCGGCTAACGCTGCTATCATCGCCGTCTCGTGGCGTCTTGCGCAAAAGGGCTAGCCGAGCAGTCGGTGCATTTTCGGGGCGGCGCCTCGTTCGGACTTCGAGCCGTGCGCTTGCTCTCGCTGCCGAGATGCGCGCATGGCACCGAAAGGATCGCGTAAGTCTCGCTTGCGCGATCCTTTCTTCGTTTCGGGCTTGTTTTGCAGGCTGGGAGATTATCGGCGATCGAAGGTTTCGTCCAGGGGATGAAGCTCGCCGATAACGGCCAGGCTCATTTCGTATTCCTTGAGGCGGAGCCCTTCGATTACCGTACGGGTCACTTCTCGGATGGCTTTTCGTTCGGCTCGGTTGAGGTGCTTCCAAAGAAGACTACGTCCTAAGTCGTCGATCGTATGCGCGATGACGCGCTGTTTCTCGAGTCCTTCGTCGGTGACGCTGACGAAAACGGCCTTGCGGTCGCGGGAGGCTCCCATTCTTCGCACCCAGTTTCGGTTTGAGAGCCTGTCGACGGCGCGCGCCACGTTCACCGTGGACATTCGCAGCTGCGCGGCTATGTCGCCGATTCTCAAAGGACGCCGCGCTTCGTCAAGAAGCTGCATGACGCGGCATTCGCTGAAGGATGCGCCGCATGCCTGCCGCAGCCGTGTTTCGATGGCTATCCTGAATCGCTCGAGAGCGGCGAGCGCTCGCGATGCGGGATAGTCGGTCGCTTCGCGCTCAGACACCGGCGGATCTATGTGCGAGCATGCATCGATGGATGTTTCGAGAATGGTTCTCCACGAGGCGTCCTCGGTGGGGAAGAGGGCGTAAAGGCATGCAACGATAGACTTGTTCACGGACGCGACGTGGAAAAGCCCGTTCTGCGTCGCCACGATTGATTTCGAGCGAGCGTCCACATCGTCTGTCTCGCGACGTGCAAATCCCGCTTTTTCCAGCTCATTCGCAGCCTGCGTGACGACGTTGGGCTTGAGGTCGAGAATTCTCCCGAGGTCTGATTGCGCGGTTTTTCCGCCTGCCGCCGCGAGTTTCACAAGCATGCGGTACTGGGTGATGTTCAGCTTGCTTGCCGACTTGAGGCCTCGCTTAAGCGCGTCGTGCGTCATCTCGAAGGCGACGAAGTAGGCCGAATCGAGCGTGAGATTTTCTTTTCGGGGGCTCATGGTGTCTTTCTTGCGCGTGATAATCGTTCACTGGTGAAACAATATGCTACCCCGCAGGAAAGACGAGCGTGCGCTCGCATCCGCATCGTCGCAAAGTTTCCATGCGAACTCTCGGAGCTGTTGGCCGCAGGGGCCCTGACTTCTTCGAAATCGTGCGTAGGAACCGGCCGCCGCCGCTAGGAGAGGTCGAGCTCGTCGATGACGGCGCGCAGGGCTGCGGCCGACTCCTCGAGCTTGCGGTGCTCCTCTTCGCTAAGACTGATGGGAACCTTCTGCTCTATTCCTCCGCGCCCGATGATGGCCGGCATGCTGAGAACTACGTCGTCGAGGCCGTAGTCGCCCTCCATGAGATTCGATACGGGAAGCACCGATTTCTCATCGCGCACGATTGCCTCGCATAGACGCTTGACGGTCATGGCGATGCCGTAATACGTGGCGTTCTTCTTGTCGATGATTTCGTACGCGCTGTTTTTCACCCCTTCGGCGATTCGCTTCATCGATTCCTCGTGTTCGTAGAAACCCCTCAGCTCGCAGAAGGAATTGATGGGCACGCCTCCCACGTTCGCCGTGCTCCAGACGGCGATCTCGCTATCGCCGTGCTCGCCGACGATACGCGCGTGAACCGTGCGGGGGTCTACGCCCAGGTGCTGTCCGAGGGCGTATTTGAAGCGGGCGGTATCGAGCACGGTGCCCGATCCCAGCACACGTCCGAGCGGCAGTCCCGAGAGCTTGATGGTGACGTACGTGAGCACGTCGACGGGATTCGAGACGATAAGGACGATGCCTTGGTAGTGGCGCTTCGCTATTTCGGGGATGATGGTTTTGAAGATGGCGACATTTTTTTTCACGAGGTCGAGGCGCGTTTCCCCCGGCCTTTGGTTCGCGCCCGCCGTGATGATGGTTACGGCGGCGTCTGATGCGTCGTCGTAGTCTCCTGCGTAGATGTTCATAGGTCGCGCAAAAGGCAGCCCATGGCTGATATCGAGGGCTTCCCCCTCTGCGCGGTCATGGTCTACGTCGATGAGAACCATCTCGCTGAAAAGCCCGCTTTGCATGAGGGCGAACGCCGAGGATGAGCCGACGAATCCGCATCCGATGATGGCCACTTTCCTATCGTTGACCGATTTTGCCATATTTCCTCCTCGGAAGGTCGTTCAAGTATGCATGCGGTATCGGCGGGACTTTATACGAGCGGCCGCGAGCCGTCAAGGAGGTTCTTCCGTAGTACAATGCACAGCGCACGAAGCCCTCGCAGCGTCTACGAGGGACGAACAGAAAGGAACGATATGGCCGCATACGATTTCGAGCGTTTGATCGTCGATATCCCCGATTATCCCGAGCCCGGGGTTGTCTTCAAAGACATTACGCCGCTTCTTGCAGATTCCGAAGGATTCGCCGCGGTGGTCGACGCGATCGCCGACCATTTCAAGGATGCGGGCATAACCAAGGTGATTGGGGCCGAGGCCCGGGGATTCATGGTGGGCGCGCCGGTTGCGCGTCGTCTTAACGCCGGCTTCGTTCCCGCGCGCAAACCCGGAAAGCTTCCGCGCGAGACGGTGAGCGAGAGCTATGCGCTCGAATACGGCACCGATGCGCTCGAGGTTCATGCCGACGCCTTGTCGTCCGACGATGTGGTCCTGCTTGTCGACGACCTGGTTGCAACGGGTGGCACGGCCGTTGCCCAGGCGCATCTTGTCGAACGCTTCGGGGCTCGTCTTGCTGGAATGGGCTTTCTGATGGAGCTTGCGTTTCTTGACCCGCGTTCCGTCATCGCCGAGGCGAGCGACGTCGAGGTGTTCTCGCTCGTGAAGGTTGACTAGCCTCTATCCCTGCATCGAAAGGTCGTATCTTGGGGCTGCGCGTCGTCGTGCGTCTTGGCTTCGGGTGCGCTCTGCATGCGAAGCCGCTTGCCGTCGATTTTGTCCCGCAATCGGCTTCGCCTGCGATGCCGGGCTGCGCTTCGAGGCGTGCAGAGCGAATCGTAATAATTGCCTGAACTGCGGATATACGATATGGAAATCAAATGTTAAGAAAATGGTAACATTTCGGTCAGAAATCCTCCAAAACCAGTGGGTATAGTGCATGGCGAACCAAAGAAGAGGGGTTTCCCTCGAGAAAGGAGCGATACCATGCAGTATCCCGTTTCCGATTCCTACAAGCTTTTCATCGGCGGCCGCTGGGTCGATGCCTCCGACGGCGCCACGCTCGATACCTATTGCCCCGCGAACGGCGAGCGCATCGCGAGCATTGCCGATGCGACGCGTCAAGACGTCGACGCAGCCGTGGATGCAGCCCACGAGGCCTTCGTGTCATGGGGAGCGACGCAGAAAGGCGAGCGAGCGCGCATTCTCAACGCTATCGCCGATGTCATCGAGGAAAACGCCGAGCATCTTGCCCTCGTCGAATCCATCGACAACGGCAAGCCCATTCGTGAGACGCGCGCGATAGACGTCGCATATTCCGCTGAGCATTTCCGCTATTTCGCGGGGGTCCTTCTTGCCGAAACCGGCGAGGCCGATATGGTGGCGCCGAACATGATGTCGATCGTGGTGCACGAGCCCATCGGCGTGGTCGGACAAATCGTACCCTGGAATTTTCCGCTGCTTATGGCGGCATGGAAGCTCGCACCCGTGCTCGCCGCCGGCGATTGCACCGTTCTCAAGCCGTCTTCCTCCACGTCTCTTTCCGTTCTTGAGCTGGCGCGCCTGACGCAGGACGTTATTCCCGCCGGCGTGTTCAACGTGGTCACGGGCCGCGGTTCGAAATCGGGCCAGTATCTGCTTGAGAACACGCGCATCGCCAAGCTCGCCTTCACCGGTTCGACCGAGGTCGGGCGCGAAGTTGCTCGGGCTGCGGCCGATCGCCTTATCCCCGCGACGCTCGAGCTGGGCGGGAAATCGGCCAATATTGTTTTCCCCGATGCGAAAAGGGACATGGCCATCGACGGAATCCAGCTGGGCATCCTATTCAACCAGGGTCAGGTCTGCTGCGCAGGAAGCCGCATCTTCGTCCATGAGGACATATACGATGAATTCGTCCCTGAGATCATCGAGGCGTTCAAAAAGGTCAAGGTGGGTCTGCCGTGGAACGAGGACACCCAGATGGGGTCGCAGATCGACGAGCGTCAGGCGCGAAAGATCCTCGACTACGTAGAATTGGCGAAAGAAGAAGGAGGCCGCGTGCTCGTGGGAGGTCGTCGCGCAACCGAAGGAGAGCTTGCCAAGGGCGCTTTCCTCGAGCCGACGCTGCTTGAGGTTCCGAGCAACTCCTGCCGCGTAGCGCAGGAAGAGATTTTCGGACCGGTCGCGGTGGTTATGAAGTTCAAGGACGAGCAAGAGGTGATAGACCTCGCCAACGACTCGGTGTACGGCCTTGGTGGAGCGGTGTGGACGCGCGATATCAATCGGGCCTTCAGGGTTGCGCGCGGCGTTCAGACGGGCCGCATGTGGGTGAACACCTACAATCAGATTCCCGCAGGCGCCCCGTTCGGCGGATACAAGGAGTCGGGCATCGGTCGTGAGACGCATAAGATGATGCTCGATCATTATTGCCAGACGAAAAACATCCTGATCAACCTGGGTGAAGAGCCTTCCGGCTTCTATTCGGTCTAGAATGATCCAGCCTAGCGAATAGCCTTTGCGCTTCAAGGGCCGCGCCGAGAGACCAATTGGCGCGGCCCTTGTGCGCGCGGGTCCGTTATCATGCAAGGCGGCGTGCGGTTTTCGTATGCCATGAGAGCGGGCGAGTCGACGAAAGGTGCCCATGATGAACATAGCGGTGAGCAATTGCCTTCTGGGAGCCCGATGCAGATTCGACGCTTCGTCCAAAACGTATCCGGGCCTTATCGAGCTGCTGGGAGAGCATGTTGCGGTACCGATTTGCCCCGAGGAGGAAGGGGGCCTCGGTTGTCCGCGTCCTCCAAGCGAAATCGACGTTGCCCACGGGGAAGACAGGGTTTTCAACGCCGAAGGCGTGGATGTCACGTGCGAATTTCAGAAAGGGTCGCGCCTTTGCGTCAAACGGGCGGTTGAAGCCGGTTGCACGCTTGCCGTCCTGAAATCGAAGAGTCCTGCGTGCGGCGTCGGCGAGGTATACGATGGAACGTTCTCTGGAACGCTCGTTCGGGGGTTCGGGATGGCCGCCCGCGCCTTCTGCGCTGCGGGCATCCGCGTCATCGATGAGAAGTCTTTCGTTCGCTGTCTTCGGGCGTCTCGCAGTCTTCGCGAAGGGGTTCCCCCTCTTGTTTCCGAGCGTTCGGAGCAACGGCCCGTTCTGCATGGCCAGGGTGCCGATTTGATTCCTCTGCCTTCTCGTGACTACGCTTTGCTTTGTGGCGAGATTTCGCGCTCCTCCTTGTTTGCCACATGCTGGCCGACAGGCTCCTCGGTGCGCCGGGTTCATGCATTCGGAGTACGTTCGGCCGCGTTTCGGGCGTCTATGTCGGGGGCGGTGGCTCTAGGTTTCGATGCGTCGAGCGCCCGCGGCGACGAATGCATGCTGCGCATGCATTTTTCTGCTTCCGTCTCTCACGAATCGGTGTATTCGACGGTGCGTGAGTTGCTTCGTTATGCATTCGAAGAGCTCGGGTATAGAAGCGCCGTTACCGAAACGTTTTTTCTCGACGAATCTATCGAGGTCGTGCTGCATCGCGTTGGGTTCGAGCGATTGGACGAGCGCGATTTTTGCTCAGGCTCCTCTTCGGGCAGGTGCGGGAAGAGCGCCCGTGCTATGTGGCGCGCTTGCCCTGGGATTTTTTGATGGAGGTTTCGACCTTCTTCCCCTATGCAACGAACATATGTTCGTATATAATGCAAACAGATGTTCGAACGGCTGGCATCGCCTAACTTCTTTTCGAAGGACAGCCGCTTCTCTGTAAAAGGAGGCGTCATGTCAGTCAATTGCCTGAATCATGCATACCAGCGTCGCATAGCGGGCCGTAAGGAGCGGCTCAAATGCCTCGAGCCTTGGGACGAGCGTCCTAGCGGCATTCGTCTTGAGGATATTCAGCCTGATCTTTTCGCTTGCGCTTGTCGTTATGCGCGCGATCGGGGGCGTCTTGCGCAATCGTTTCCCGATCGGACCTCCATTCTTCATGCCACGGGTCTTGCGCGGGGTTGCTTCCTCACGAATTCGGGAGCTGTCTTGTTCTCCGATACCAGCGAACCTTTCGTGTCATGCCGCTTTTTTTCGGGCGGGCATCGTAACGGGCTCATCGATTCGGTTTCTTATTCCGGCCCGTATGTCTGCGCGCTCGAAGGAGCCCTGTTCTTTGTTGCGGGCCATTGCCGTCATGCGTTCGGAGGCTCGATCGATTGGATGCCTTCTTTTGCCGCATGGCTGCGTT
>ERZ827471.312-NODE-312-length-47539-cov-4.011183_pt1 | contig 47539 bp, 44 predicted proteins | sample MGYA00519772_ERZ827471 | MGnify/ENA primary metagenome ERZ827471 (study PRJEB31778, sample SAMEA3449315) | human gut metagenome | biome: human gut; feature: human-associated habitat; material: faeces | place: United Kingdom | collected 2010/2012 ...
GGACGCGCTCTCGTGCGGCTGCGAAGCGTGCGTCTCGCTCGTCGCCGACGCGCGCAAGCTCGCGGGCGACGGGGGAGTCGTCGGGCTTCGGCAGGGAGATGCGCTTCAGGTGGGCTCCTTCGACTTGCAGACAGTGTGGCCCGAGCGGTTCTCCGACGAAGGGGGCAACGCCGACAGCCTGTGCCTTGTCGCCGATGCGGACATCGACGGCGACGGCGCATCCGAGTGGCGTGCGCTTTTCACGGGAGACGCCGAGCGCGACCAGCTGCGCGCGCTCATCGACGAAGGGCTTGTGGACTCCGTCGACCTCTACAAGGTGGGCCATCACGGATCCAAGAACGCCCTCGACGACGAGGAGGCCGCCGTCCTTTCTCCTCGCATCGCGTTGGTCAGCGCAGGGGCGCGCAACCGCTACGGCCATCCGGCGCAGGACACGCTCGATCGGCTCGAGGCCGCGGGCGCACGCGTCTTCCGCACCGACGAGCAGGGAGATGTTTCGTGCAAATTGACCGCCGACCGGATCGAGGTGGATACCCTGCGTTAGAATGAACGGCATGGCTACTCAAAAGAAACAAGAAGCTCCGCTGCTGCCCGTCTACCTTATCGTAGGCGAGGACGCGCTCAAGCGCGACACCGTGATGAAGCGCCTACGCGCGCGCCTGTCCTCGATGGGCGATCTGTCGTTCAACGCCGACGAGTTCGACGGCGAGACGGCGCAGGGCGGCGACATCGTCACGGCCTGCAACACCGTGCCGTTCGCGAGCCCCGTGCGTCTCGTGGAGGTGCGCGCGGCCGACAAGCTGAAGAAAGCCGATGCCGAACAGCTCGTGAGCTATCTCGGTTCGCCGAACGGCTCCACGGTGCTCGCGCTCGTCGCCGAGAAGCTGGCGAAGAACACGCGCCTGTACAAGGCCGTGGCCGCCTGCGGCAAGACGGCGGTTATCGATTGCGCACCGCTCAAGCGCTACGAGCTGCCCCGAACGGTGCGCTCGATGGCCGTGACCCACGGCGTCACGCTCACCGAGGGCGCAGCCGTCAAGCTCGTCGACCTCGTCGGCGAGGACACGGTGCATCTCGACAGCGAGCTCAAAAAGATCGCGCTCGCGCATCGCGGCACCGACGCGGTGAACGAGCACGAGATCGTCGACATGGTCAGCCGCACCGCCGAGGTGAAGCCGTGGGAGTTCGTGGATGCTTTCGCTGCCCGCGACATGCGGCTCTGCGTGGATCTTCTGTCCAAGATGGACAGCGCGTCTCCTTATGCGCTCGTTGGCATGTGCGCGACGCGTTTGCGCGAGCTTGTGACGGCGCATTCGCTTGCGGCTCGTGGGCAAAGCGGGACGAAAGCCCTTGCGACCCAGCTGAAAGTGCCTGAGTGGCGTGTGAAAAACCATATGAGCTGGGCCAGGCGATGGAAGCCCTCCGAACTGCGCCGTGCGTTCTCGAGCATCCGCGAATGCGAGCGCATGATGAAAACCGGGTCGGATCCGGATGAGACGTTTCTTCGGTGGCTGCTTGATACGCTTCGTGCCTGATGCAAAATGTTTGGGATTTTTTCCAATTGCATAACTTCCCTTTGACGTGGGGACTTGTTTCATATAAAGTATATCGTCGCTTGTGCGCCATGCGGGCCTTGTCCACATGCCCGTCGCGCTCGGCGATTCGGCGCTGCCGATGAGGGCGTATATACGTGCAAGCATGCGGCAAAAAGGCCGCGAAGCGAACGGGCGCCGCCTGTTCGTTACACCCCAATGCAACTGGAGGAAAGAACTGTGGCAAACATTAAAAGTCAGAAGAAGCGTATCCTGACCGCCGAGAAAGCTCGTATGCGCAACCGCGCAGTCAAGTCCGAGCTGAAGACCGCTGTCCGCGCGGTCCGCGAGGCTGTTGCAGCCAAGGACGGCGTCAAGGCTTACGTTGCTGCTCAGCACGCATGCCGCCTGCTCGACAAGGCTGTTTCCAAGGGTGTCATCCACAAGAACCAGGCCGCCAACCGCAAGAGCGGCGTCATGGCTCTCGCCAACACCGTCGTGACCGCAGAAGACATCGCCGCTGCTCCTAAGCGCGAGAAGAAGATGCCGGTCGCGAAGGGCGGCACCAAGAAGGCTGCCAAGAAGGCCGAGCGTCAGGCTGCCTACGAGGCCGCTGCCAAGGAGAAGGCGGTCCGCCGCGAGGCTACCCTGAAGGCCGAGGCCGCTGCTCATGAGGCCAAGGCGAAGGCTGCTGCCGAGGCTGCCGAAGAGGCAGAAGAGGCTGCTGAATAAGCATCTCGCGGTATTTCCGCACTTTTAAGGGGAAGGAGGCTCCGAGGAATCGGAGCCTCTCTTTTTATACGGCGCCATCCAGGCAAGATGGCGGATTCGCTCGCATCGCGGCATGCCCGTTTCCTGTTTTTTGAGGAAGGCCGCATCGAATCGGGTACCATAGCAGGCGAAATCCAAGACAGGAGAACCGATGAATTACCATAATGTCAGTTTTGCTGCCGCCTACGGAACGTCGGGGCAGCTTCCGGCTTCGACGCGTCCCGAGGTCGCCTTCGTGGGCCGTTCCAATGTCGGCAAGTCGTCCTTGCTTAACAAGCTGTTCAATCGCAAGAAGCTGGCCAAGGTTTCTTCGAAGCCGGGCAAGACGTCCACCATCAATTTCTTCAATGCCGAAAACTCTCATTTCGTTGACCTTCCGGGATACGGATACGCCCAGGTCTCCAAGTCCGAGAAGGTGCGTTGGGCCGAGATGATCAACGGCTATTTCGATCAGGACCGCAATTTCACGCTTGTGGTCTCCTTGATTGATATTCGCCATCCTGCCACGTCGCTTGATGTGCAGATGGTCGAATTCCTCAAAGAGGCGGAACTGCCGTTCATGATTGTTCTCACCAAGGCGGACAAGCTGAGCAAATCGCAAATCATGCGTCAGAAGGCCGCGCTGCGAAAGCAGCTTTCCTTTGGTCCCGAGATAGAAGTCGTCGCATGTTCTTCGGAAAGCGGGCTGGGCATCGACGAGCTTAAAAAGGCCATCGAGCGTCATCTCGCCGAGGCGTAAAGGGCTGTTCGTCTTCGCGCCTCGCCGCCGAAACGATACAATACGCTGTGCGCATCGCGGGATGCGCGTCTTAAAGACGCTATTCAATTATTCGCGTGACATCGAAGGAACGTATAGGACATCATGGCAACCGATCCTCGCTTTATCAGAAACTTCAGCATCATCGCCCATATCGACCATGGCAAGTCGACGCTTTCCGACCGCATTCTCGAACTAACGGGAACGGTCTCGAAGCGCGATATGACCGAGCAGCTGCTCGACAGCATGGATATCGAACGAGAGCGCGGCATTACGATCAAGAGCCAGGCCGTGCGCGTGGACTACACGTCCGACGACGGCCAGAAGTATCAATTCAACCTGATTGACACGCCGGGCCATGTTGACTTCACCTACGAGGTCAGCCGCAGCCTCGCGGCATGCGAGGGCGCCGTGCTCGTGGTGGACGCCACCCAGGGCGTGGAGGCGCAGACGGTCGCGAACGCCATGATGGCGATGAACGCCGACCTCGAGATTATCCCGCTGATCAACAAGATCGATCTTCCCGCCGCCGAGCCCGAGCGCGTGAAGGAGGAGATAGAAGACGGCCTCGCCATCCCCGCAGACGATGCCATCCTCGCCAGCGGCAAGACCGGCGCGGGCATCCCCGACCTCCTCGAGGCCGTGGTCCATATGATTCCCTCTCCCGAAGGCGATCCGCAGGCTCCTTTGCGCGCGCTCATCTTCGATTCCTATTTCGATGCCTATCGCGGCGTCGTCGCCTTGATTCGCGTCGTTGACGGCTCGATAAAAAAGGGAGACGCGGTCCGTCTGGTCAACGCGAAAACCGAGATGCAGGTCGAAGAAGTGGGCGCGCGCCGTCCTGCCGAAATCGCGCTTCCCGAGCTTTCGGTCGGCGAGGTAGGATATCTGGTCACCGGCCTGAAAGACGTGTCGCAGGTCCGCGTGGGCGATACGATCACCTCCAAGGTCGGAGGCGTCGAAGAGCCGCTTCCGGGCTATCGCGAGGCCAAGCCCATGGTCTACACGGGTTTGTTCCCGATCGACGGAGACCAGTACGAGCCCTTGAAAGAGGCGCTGGAGAAGCTTTCCCTCAATGACCCCGCGCTTATCTGGGAGGCGGAGAACAGTCATGCGCTCGGCTTCGGGTTCCGCGTGGGATTCTTGGGACTGCTTCACATGGAGGTCATCAAGGAGCGCCTCGAGCGCGAATTCGGGCTCGACCTGATTGCTACCGCCCCGAGCGTGGAATACCACGTGTACAAAACCAACGGCGACATGGTGAGCCTTCATTCCCCCCAGGATATGCCGGACCCTTCGCATATCGACCATGTTGAAGAGCCGTACCTGAAGGCGACCATCATGATTCCGCCCGACTACGTGGGCGCGGTCATGGACCTCACCGTCGCGCACCGTGGAACGTTCAAGACCATGAACTATCTGTCCACTACCACGGTGGAGATGATATGGGAGATTCCGTCGTCCGAGCTGATCTTGGATTACTTCGACCAGCTCAAAAGCCGCACGAAAGGTTACGCCAGCCTCGATTACGAGTATCTGGGCTATAAGCCGGGCGCGCTGCAGAAGCTCGATATCCTGCTTTCGGGCAAGCCGATCGATGCGCTCTCTTTCATCGTCCACAAGGACAAGGCGTACGACCGCGGCCGCGTGCTGTGCGAGAAGCTCAAGGAGATCATCCCTCAGCAGATGTTCGAGGTTCCTATCCAGGCGGCGGTCGGCGGGCGCGTCCTGTCCCGCCAGACGGTGCGCGCAAAGCGCAAGGACGTCTTGGCCAAGTGCTACGGCGGCGACATCTCTCGTAAGCGCAAGCTGCTCGAGAAGCAGAAGGCCGGCAAGAAGCGCATGAAGGCCATCGGCAACGTAGAGGTTCCCCAGGAAGCCTTCATGGCCATCCTCAAGGTGGACGAATAGACCGGGTCTTTTTCGCGGCGGCTCCGCATGGCGCGGGGCCGCCGCTGTCGAAAGGGTGCGCTTATGGAGACGAAGAAGATGTATTCCGTGGTCTTTTCCGCCACGGGGTCGACGAAGACCATCGTAAGGCGGTTTTGCCGCGCTTTCGGCGTCGATGCGGAAGAGTTCGATGTCACGCGTGAAAAAAGCCAGGTCAATCAAGCGTTCGATGCGGGCGATCTTGTGGTTTTCGGCGTTCCGTCGTACGGAGGCCGCGTTCCTGTCCCCGCGCTTGACAAGATTGCGGCGTGCGAAGGCAACGGCGCCTGCGCGGTTTTGGTGGTTTCGTACGGCAATAGGGATATCGACGACACGCTTCTAGAGCTTGCCGACGCGGTGGAAAAGGCCGGTTTCCGCGTTGTTTCCGCGGCTGCATTCGTCGCGCAGCATTCCATCTTTGAAAGGGTCGCGTCCGGCCGGCCCGATGCCGCCGATTTCGCGGACATAGACGCTTTCGCCAAAAGAACGCACGAGAAGCTCTCATCGGCCTCCTCACACGACGATCTGCCCGTCGTGCAGGTGCCGGGCTCTCGGCCTTATCGCGAATTCGGCGGCGTGCCGTTCATCCCCGAGATTGTGGGGGCGTGCACCGCGTGCGCCCGATGCGCTCTCGAATGTCCCGTGGGTGCCATCTCTCTCGAGAATCCGAAGTCTATCGACGCCGCTCGATGCATTTCGTGCATGCGCTGTGTTGCGGTATGTCCTCTGAAAGGACGCTCGTTGCGCGGTCTCAAGTTCAAAATGGCGGCAGGTGTTTTCACGGTGAAGCATTCGAGGAGGCAGGGTTCTCGCATGTATCTCTAGGTTTCTGTCAGAAAGCCGCGATATGGATGGGACGTCTAGGGACGGCGTGCCTTGCGGCGCCGTGCGCTTCGCGGACGGGCGTTCGGCTTCGTGTCGGAGCGTGCGTTTCGGCCGTGCTCCGCGTTCGTTTCGTGACGCAGGGGCATTCGACGGATCCTGCGCGTGGGCGCGGTCTATAATTCCTGCGCAAGACAGCGAGAAAGAGGCGTTTATGAAGACGAACGAAACCATCGAGACGATTCTCGCGCGCCGAAGCGTACGCTCGTTCACGGACGAGCCGATCGCGCGTGAAGACCTTGAGGCCATTGTCGCCTGCGGACCTTGGGCTCCCAGCGGTATGAACCGGCAGGAATGGACGTTTACCGTCGTGTCCGATCGCGGGCGCATCGCCGCTTTGGCGAGCGTTGTCGGGGAGGTCCTCGGCCGGGAGGGCTATGACATGTATCGTCCTGCGGCCATCGTCATCGTCTCCCACGTAAAGGAAAGCCCGTGGGGCAAGCAGGACGATTCCTGCGCCATGGAGAACATGATGCTCGCCGCTACGAGCCTTGGTATCGGCAGCGTCTGGATCAACCAGCTTGAAGGAATATGCGACGACGCCCGCATCCGTGCGCAGCTCGATGCGTTCGGCATTCCCGAAGACCACGAGGTTCACGGCCTTGCGGCCCTTGGCTATGCGGCCGACAAGCCTCGCGTCCCTGTCCGTAAAGACGTCATCAGATGGGTGGAATAATGCCTCACGATCCCTATAAAGCGCTCTATATCCATCTCCCGTTCTGCAAGCATCGCTGCGCGTATTGCGATTTCGCCACGCGCGCCGTCGACCGCGATAGTCCGGAAATCGGCGAGTATGTAGAGCAGCTCATTCTCGATATCCGCCGCAAGGCGAAAGAGGGCGAGCTTTCCGCGATAGAGACTGTCTACCTCGGCGGCGGAACCCCTTCCTACATCGGTTCGAAGCATCTGTCGAACCTGCTGTACACGCTCGGGGTTTCCATGGACTTGACGCCCGATGTGGAATGTTCCATGGAGGCGAACCCTGAAAGCATCACGCCTGAGCTTATCCGGGACATCTACGCGCTGGGCGTTAACCGCCTATCTATCGGCGTGCAGAGCTTCGACGACGGCCTGCTTAAGACGCTCGACCGCGTGCATGACGGCGCGCGCGCCGAAGAGGCCGTTCGCATGGCGCAGGAGCGCTTCGACAACGTTTCGGTCGACCTGATGTGCGGCATACCGGGTCAGACGCCCGAGATGTTCCTCGAAAGCCTCCGTAAAGCCATCGACCTCGGTGTCACTCACGTGAGCGTCTATCCTCTGACGATCGAGGATCACACGCCTTTTCGCAATATGGTGGATGCCGGCGAAATAGAAGATGTCAACGAAGAGCATGAAGCCCTCATGATGGCCATGGCTCCCAACGAGCTCACGCCGGCCGGGTTCCATCGCTACGAAGTGGCAAGCTACGCCAAAGAAGGCTACGAATGCAGGCATAACATAGCCTACTGGACGGGCGTCCCTTACCTGGGGCTGGGCACATCCGCCGTTACCATGACGCAGAACTCTGCACGTCGCATGCGCGTGCAAGACGGCGAAGTGGTCGACGACCTGGACCGCAGGCAGATGGCCGCAGAAGACCTCATGATGAAGATGCGCATGTGCCGCGGCGTTTCCGAAGAAGAGGTTCGCGAGGCGGCGCTGCTCCTTCCCGAAGTGCTCGAGGTGTATCGCGGCATGGTGCGCGACAATCTGGTCGAACGCAAGGACGGTTGCTACATGCCCACGTTCGGCGGATGGCTTTTGGGCAACGAATTGTACGGGAGGCTTTATGAGCTGGCTCCGTAGGCTTTTTTCGGACCGGGTTTCATCCGATGCGGTTCCCGTATTGCTTGCTCCCATGGCGGGGGTGAACGATATCGCCTTTCGTCAGCTGTGCGTCGAATGCGGGGTTGACCTCACTTATACCGAAATGGTCTCTTCGAAGGCGCTTTCGTTCGCCAACGAGAAGACGCGCCATCTGCTTGACCGCGCTTCCAACGAAAGCCGCGTGGCCGTGCAGCTGTTCGGCCACGAGCCGGATACCATGGCTCGCGAGGCTGCATGGGTCGAGGACCAGATGGGTGATGCGCTCGCATATATCGACATCAACATGGGCTGTCCCGCGCCTAAGATCGTGAAAAAGGGCGACGGAAGCGCCCTGATGAAAACGCCGGAGCTGGCGTGCGATATCGTGCGTCGGGTTTCCGGGGCGGTCGAGCATCCGGTCACGGTGAAATTTCGCAAGGGGTATTGCGCAGGCGAGGACTGCGCGGTTGAGTTTGCCCGCATGGTGGAAGACGCCGGGGCGGCAGCCGTGGCGGTTCACGGCCGCACGGCTGCCCAGTTCTACACCGGAACCGCCGACTGGGACGTCATCGCGCGCGTCAAGCATGCGCTCAGCATTCCCGTGATCGGCAACGGAGATGTGAAAAGCGGCTCTGACGCCGTGGCTCTTGTACAGCAGACGGGATGCGACGCAGTGATGATCGGTCGCGCCGCGCAGGGTAATCCGTGGTTGTTCTCCCAGGTGAAGGCAGCGCTTTGCGACAAAGAGGAGCCTGCGCCGCCTTCCGCCGAGCAGCGCGTCGCCATGGCGCATCGGCATGCCGAGCTTCTTTCCCAGCGTATGGGGAACAACCTCGTATACATGCGCAAGCACGTCATGTGGTATCTGAAGGGAATTCCCGGCGCCGCCCGAGCTCGGGGCGATTTGAACCGATGCGTGACTATCGAGGATTTCGACGCCGTGCTGCAGCGTCTGCTCGAGGACCGTGTGCGTATAGAGGCCGAAGAGGCGGCGTACTTGGCCGGCGACGCCTAACGAGGCTTGCGGGCTATGATGGAAAAAGTAAGCGGAATGCGGGGGAGACCGTCTGGCATGCGCCATCCTTCGTCGTCTTCGTCGAATTCGAGCATAGGCAAAGAGCGCCAGTCGGCCACGTCATGCTCGTGCAGCGATTCGAGAACGAGGCCTGCCTGCAAGAGTGCGCCGATGATTTCCTGGAAATCGTGCGCCCAGTTGTGATTGACGGTATGGGTGAGTTTTCCGCCGTTCCCTTCGCATGAGAGATCGGTGACGTACGAAGAATCCTCTTCGTAAACGACCTCCGTGCCGCCGAAGCAGTCTTGGACAACGGAAAGGCCGGAGTTGTCGAGCGCGAACAGCATCGGATGGTCGTCTCGGATTGCGAATACGCCTCCTGGCGCCAGGAGGCTTTCGATCGATTTCGCCCAAGCGGTCAGTTCAGGCAGCCATGTGATTGTGCCTGCGCTCGTTACAATCGCATCAAATGTTCCGCACTGGTCCGCAAGTGCTTCTGCGGCTTTTCGAACGTCCGCCTGTACGAATGTCACTGCGACGTTCGCCTTCCCTGCGAGCTTGCGTGCGTATTCGAGCGATATGGAGGAAAAATCGAGACCCCAGACTTCCGCGGCGCCCATACGATGCCAGCAAATGGTGTCGGTGCCGATATGGCATTGCAAATGCAGAATGCGCAGGCCCTTGATCGATTGGTCGGGAAGATGGGGTGCAAGGACGGCGAAGTCGCGCTATGCGACTCCTGTGATATGCGAAGAATTGCTTGCCAGGGCGTCGAGGTCTCCATAGCCCCCGTTAGCGTGTACGTGCGCGCGGTCGTTCCAGCTTGCAAGATTGTCGTTGACGGCGTTTGTCGATTCTGGCGGGGTCATGCGCGCTCCTTGGTTGTTTTGAAGCATTGTACACGAGGCGGTTGTGGCGGGTTGGGTGACGTTTTGCGAAGGTTGTAGAGTGGCTGCCGTCTTATCGGGCTATTTTCTTCTGATTGCTCCGATGAATCCACCGATTGCCTGCACGGTTCTGCCAGCGACGCTTCAGAGATATTCTGTCCCATCGTTCGAAGGGGAGGGCTGAGATATGTCTTCGTGCCTGATGAATACCTTGATGGCGTTTGATGCGATGGCTGCCGTAGAGACGGCGTCGAAGCTTCCCCCGATAATCCCTCCTGCAACAGGAATCATTTTTTCGAGGTTGATGACCCCCTTTTCGCCGAATTTCGTTATAAGCCTGAATCCGATTCTCTGATTGATTTTGGTAAGAGCTGCTCTTGGGGTTTTCTTGATTGCGGCCTCGAGAGTTTTCTCTCCTATTTTTATGCCCGCATCCTTCACGATGTTGGAGGCTGCGCTTCCCGTGAGGCATATGTACGCCATGGTCTGCACTTGGTCTGTTTTAGGGTCGTATCCGCCGATTTTGGCGATGGCTGCTATCATGCGCATTTGCACATAGAGAACGCTGCTTAGATTGGCGGGTATTGCCACGGGCAGGGTGATGAGACCTCCGAGGCCGGCAATGAATCCCGATGTTCCGCATTTTGCAATCTGTGCAGTTGCAAGTTTTTTAGCCGCTTTTTCAAGCGAGTCGCTTTTTTGGATATAGTCATCGGCCAGGTCGTCGACCGGCCTGCTTACTTTGGGGATACCTGCAAGCGTTTTTTCGTAAATCGTGTCGAGAATCCGCCCGGCTTTCTCTTCATCGATTTTTTCGGAGGCGTTCTCTGCTGCTTTCGTCATTGGCAGCTCCTTTCGCAAGCGGGTACGGCGAGGCATGCCGTACCCGTCCGTTTGCAAACTTGTTTAATAGCCGACCGCCGCGAGAGCCTGCTCTATCTGGGCGTTGTCGAACTGCATGTAGCGGAGCTCTTCGGCCAAGCCGTCGCGCGACGCTCCCGACATGCTCATCCTGTCTTTGGCGCATAGGATCGCCTGTTCGTTCCAATCGGCGCCGCAATAGTCGGCTGCGAACACCGCGTCTTCGTGCGTGTACCCGTCGTAGGTTTCAAGCCAATCGATGAGATAGGCATACGAAGGGTGCAGCCACGTCAAATAATCGCGGGTCTGCTTCAGGGCGTTTTGCTGGGAAAGCGTTACTTCCACGCTATATTGCTCTCGCTTTATTTCCGATCCGCATACCGAACAAATCAATGCTTTTTCCCCTGGCGTGACGGTTCCGTCGCTGTTGATCGTTGCGTCGACGACGATGTTCCAGTCGCCTTCGGTATGGGCGATTTTGGGAATTTCTTCCGTAATTGTCTGATTGCAGCGTTGGCAGATGCCGTGCTTTTCGCCTGTTTCGGAACAGCTTGCCTCATGCACGGTTTCCCATTCGCTTACGTCATGGCCGAGCGGACTTGCGAAGGTTTCGTTGCAGCGCAGGCATATTTGCGGATCGAGACAAGTGGCTTCTTGCAGATCGTGTCCAAGGGGTTCGTTTTGCGTTCTTCCGCATACGGCGCATTTTTCGGGTTCGGTGCAGGTGGCGGGTTTCCAATCGTGGAGGCAAATGACGTGCGTTGCGAATAGTGCGACTACGACAAATGCGGCTGCAGCGATGCATGCTGCGGTGATTACGGCCGGTTTTTTCGCCAGGCGTGTTTTCTCGGAATTGTTTTCGGTCATGGTTTCCCTTTCTTTGTCTTAGATGATTGTCGGCATATCCGTGCTCAAGCGCCGTAGGCTAAGGCGGCTTGTTCGAAAAACGCGAGGAACTCTTCGCCATTGCGAAGTGCCAAAACAATGCGGGCGTATCCCTTCGATGCCCATTCGGTCGCAATGGCGGAAAACATCTCGGTCGAAATGGCATAGGGGATGCCACCAAGGCTTCTATGGAGCATTTCGACCGCTCGCATGGCGTCGCTCCCGCGGGGGCTTTCTCCGCTCCTCCAGAGCATTTCGAGCGTTTCGACGCCGGCATGCCATGATGCGTCGTTGATTAGGCGGTCGGTTTCGGCCTGCTCGTTTCGGCTCGATTCGGCAATGCGTGCGGCGATGCAGTCCACAAGTTCGGATGCCATCAGTCCTTCCAGGCCGCGTGCGTCCTCGGTTTCGCAATCGGCGCGAAGCGAGAAGATTTTTGTGCGTTCGACGAAAGAAATCGTTCTTGCTATCTCGATTTTGCGATCGATTTCGCAACGTTTACGCAAGAGCCGTTCTATATAGGCGTCGGCCATTGGTCGTCCTTTCGTTTTCGGCATTGTGATGTCGCGAATCTGCGCGTCCTGCAGCCCGGCCTCTTTTGCAAGCTTTATGACGAGGATGTGGTTTTGCCGACGTATGCGTCGTCTATGGGAATCTTGGGCTGAAATATCCATGGTTCTCCCTTCTTTCGATGAAGGCAGACGGTTTGCGTCCTGCCGTAGAAGGGCTTGCGAATTTCGCGAGAAGGCGTCGGTGTTGCTTGCCGCGCGCGGCTGGTTCCCGTTCGACGTGACGGGTTCGTGACGTTTGCGCTTCGCGTTAGCACTCGTGTTTCAAGGCTGCTAGAATCACGTCTGTATGATTCAATGCGCATCGTTGCGCCACAACGTATGGAGGAGGTCTGACGTCTCGTGTTGTCCGATCGTCGACAGAAGGTGCTTCAAGCCCTTATCGAGGACTACATCGTCAATGCGCAACCTGTCGGTTCGCGCACGCTTGTCGATCGCTACAGCCTCGGCGTTTCCTCTGCTACGGTGCGAAACGAGCTTTCGGTGCTCGAGGACGAGGGGTATTTGACATCTCCCCATACTTCGGCCGGCCGCATTCCCACTGACGCGGGGTATCGCGCCTTCGTGGACGACCTGCTCGAAAGGGAGTTCGGCGACGAAACCGAGGGCGACGCGTTTGACGAGCTGCGCGATGCGGCTACGAAGATGGATGATTTGATGGACAGGACGTCGGCGGCGTTGACCCGCCTGACCGATTGCCTTTCTATCGTGCTCGCGCCTTCGCTGCTCGCCACGTCGGTCAAGCAGGTCTCGCTTGTTTCGTTCACGCCGCACCGCGCTCTTATGGTCGTGGTCACCAACGACGGCCAGGTGCTCGATCGTCATATCGAATTCGCCGACGAAGTCACCTCTGATGAACTTGCAGGCGTTCAGAACGCCTTGAACGAGGTTCTTTCGGGCAAGTCCATGTCTGAGGTTCGCGGCATCGGGGCGCAGGAAGTTTGCGACGCCCTTTCGAGCCCTCTCGCGCATGTCGTCATCGACGAGCTCATGGCCTGCGTGGACGTGGAGGAATCGGGCCGCGCCCACAGGCTGGGCATTTCGTCGCTTTTGAGCAAGCCCGAATTCAGCAATGCCGCCGCAGCGCTGCCGGTGCTGCAGGTGCTCGAGGACGACACCGTTCTCATGCATCTTTTCGACGATGTCGCAAGCTCAGGCAACCCTCTTGAGGTGCGTATCGGCAGCGAGAACGATGCGAGCCAGCTTTCCGGCGTTTCCGTGGTGGCGGCTCAGTACGGCCCATCCGACGCATCGGGCGTCGTCGCGGTCATCGGGCCGACGCGCATGGATTATTCGAAGGTCATCAAGGCTGTTCGCGCCGCGCGAAGCGCACTGCGCGACCTGTAGACAATAGGAAGGTACCAATCGTTATGGCAAAAGACCTGTACGCGATTCTTGGCGTGTCCAAGACCGCTACCGACGATGAGATCAAAAAGGCGTTTCGTCGCAAGGCGCGGGAGCTGCATCCCGATGTCAATAAAGCGCCCGATGCCGAGGAGCGCTTCAAGGAGCTCAATGAAGCCTACGACGTGCTTTCCGATTCAACGAAGCGTGCTCAGTACGACCGCTTCGGCACCGTTCCTGGCGCGGCGTCGGGTCCTGGCGGCGGCGGATACCAGTACGTTGATTTTGACGATTTGTTCGGCGGCGGCTTCGGCGGCATGGGCGATCTGTTCTCGAGCTTTTTCGGCGGCGCCGCAGGCGGCCAGGCAAACGTCCGCAAGGAAGGCCGCGACATGGGCGTCGGTCTGCGTTTGACGCTTGAAGAAGTGGCGGCGGGCGCGAAAAAGGAAATCGTCTATGATCGCCTCGCTCCCTGCGAAGCGTGCAGCGGCACGGGCATGGGCGAAGGCGGCCATGAGGTCGACTGCCCCGAATGCGGAGGCCGCGGACGCGTGGTGACGGTTCAGCATACGTTTTTGGGCGACATGCAGACGGCGAGCACCTGCCGCAACTGCGGCGGCACGGGCAAGGTCATAGAGAACCCCTGCGAGGAATGCGAGGGCCAGGGCCGCATCCCCGATCGCCAGCACGTTACCGTGGAGGTTCCCGCAGGCATCCGCGAAGGCCAGCAGCTGCGCGTGAGCGGCTTCGGCGAGGCGGGCATGCATGGCGCCAAGGCGGGCGACCTCATCGTGACGTGCCGCATCCAGCCGCACGAGTTCTTCGAGCGCGAGGGGGACAACCTCCATGCACGCGCGAACATCAGCTTCATCCAGGCGACGCTCGGCGCTGAAATCGAAATAGACGGCATCTTCGAAGACGAAAAGGTCCAGGTGCGCATTCCCGAAGGGTGCCAGAACGAGCAGATCGTTCGCGTCAAGGGCATGGGCATGCCGCGCTTGAACTCCGATTCGCGCGGCGACATGTACGTGCACATCAACGTGCTCATTCCGAAGAAGGTCACCAAGAAGCAGCGTGAACTGCTCGAGAAGGTGGCGCAGGAATTCGGCGAAGACGTGGCCGATGCGCGCAGCCCCCTGCAGCGTTTGCGCGATGCGTTCAACTAAGGTGCGAGACGTGGCTGAAATTCTCGACGGCTGCGGCCGTGCATTTCATATCGTCAATCTGGGCTGCAAGGTCAATCGCGTGGAAAGCGACGACTTTGCAGCTCGTCTGCTGTCCCAGGGCGCTTCGTGCGTTTCCCTCTCGGAGGCCGATCTCATCATTGTGAACACCTGCACGGTGACGGGGGAGGCCGAGAAGAAAACCCGCAAGGCGGTGCGCCAGGCTTTGCGCGCGAACGATTCCGCGCGTGTGGTGGTGACCGGCTGCGCGGCAGCCATCGACCCCGATACATACGCGTCCATGAGCGAACGCGTGTCGGTGGTTCCCAAAGGGAGGCTGACGAGCCTTTTCGACGAGGCGATTGCCGCGTCCGAGTCTGTGCGCGTGGGCGCCGAGTTTCCGACGCGCGTCGGCGTGAAGGTGCAGGACGGCTGCAACAACGCCTGCACGTACTGCATCGTGCACGTGGCGCGTGGTAAGGCGTGGTCCCGTCCTCTTCCCGACATCGTCGAAGAGGTGCATGCGCTGGTTGGGGCGGGCGCACGCGAGGTGGTTCTGACCGGCATCAATCTGGGGTCGTATTGCTTCGAGGGCGTCGCGCTCGCAGGGCTTTTGGAAAACCTCCTCGAAACAACTTCGGCTACGGTGCGTTTTCGCGTATCGTCCGTCGAGCCGCGCGATGTCGACGACGCTCTGATCGACCTCATGGCGCGTTCGAACGGACGTATCTGCCGCCATTTGCATCTGCCTTTGCAGTCGGGCTCGTCGCGCGTGCTCAAGGAAATGGCGCGTCCGTACAAGGCCGACTATTTCGAAAAGCTGGTAGCGAAGCTGCGTGCTGCCATTCCGGGTCTCTCGCTTTCGACCGATATCATCGTGGGCTTTCCGGGCGAGACCGAAGAGGACTTCCAGGAAACGTGCCGTGTGGCAGAGGCATGCCGATTCTCGAAGATTCACGTTTTTCGCTATTCGAAACGCGAAGGGACTCCTGCGGCCAAGCGTACGGATCAGGTGGCGCCCGAGGTGAAGGCCGATCGTGCGAAAAGGCTTGAAGCGCTGGGGGCCAAGCTGCGCGCAGATGATTTCGCGGCGCGCAAAGGAACGGTCGAATACGTTTTGGTCGAAACTGACGGCGTCGCGACGACGGAAAGCTATCATACGGTCGCGGCGCCCGCGCAGGCTTTGCCGGGGGATGTCGTGGAGTGTGTGCTATGAACGAAGGACAGCCGAGCGGGTCGGACCTGAAGGCGCAGAACAAGTTCTTCAAGTCGTTTCGCTACGCCGCACAAGGCATTGTCTCCGCGGCGGACGAGCGCAATTTCAGGGTGGACATAGCGGCGGCGGCGTGCGCCTTGGCTCTGTGCGCCCTGCTGCAGGTGCCCCTATGGGGCTGGGCCGCTGTCGTCATCTGCATCGGCGCAGTGCTTGCCGCCGAATGCGTCAACACCGCCATCGAGGCGGTGGTCGACCTTGCATCGCCCGACATCCATCCGTTCGCCAAGCGTGCGAAAGATTGTGCCGCAGGAGCCGCCCTCATCCTTGCCGTTGCAAGCGTGGCCGTTGCGGGCATCGTGTTCATCCCCGCCGCATGGACGATGTTTCTCGGGTGCTAGCCGAAAGGATAAGCTGTGTCTCTTCATCATTTTTTCCTCGATGACCAGGTTATTGCAGAAGAAGCTCAGGCGGAGTTCGCCCTGCGCCTCGCTGCCGACGACCGCAAGCATGCCAAAGTGCTTCGTCTGGGGGCGGGCGAGCACATTAGCGTTGTCGACGCTGCGCACGATTACTTCGAGTGCGAGATCGTCTCGGCGGATGCCGGCGATATCGTCGTGCGTATCGCACAGCGCCTCGAGGCCCCGACGGACGAGCTGAGCGTCATCCTGGTCCAGGGTCTTGCCAAGGGCGACAAGATGGACGACATCGTGCGCCATGCCACGGAAATCGGCATCGCCGGATTCGTTCCTTTGTCCTGCTCTCGTTCGGTTGTCAAGCTCGACGAGAAGCGCAAGGCTTCGAAAACGCAGCGTTGGCGCGCCATTGCCAAGTCGGCCGCCATGCAAAGCGGGCGACTGTCCGTTCCCGAGGTGTGCGATCCCATGACGGTTTCGCAGGCGGCGGCGTTTCTGAAGAACGCGACCGCCGTGCTGGTGTGCTGGGAAGAATGCCCGGCAACGTCCACCATCGCCGGGGCGCTCGCTTCGGCCTTCGCCGAATGCGGGGTGGAAGACCCGCGCGATGCGCGCATCGCGGTGGTCGTGGGGCCCGAAGGGGGCCTTTCGGCGGAAGAGGTGGACGCGCTTACCGAAGGGGACCGTGCATGGCCTGTGACGCTCGGCCCGTCTATTCTGCGCACCGAGACGGCGGGCGTTGTCGCTCCTGCGCTGGTGATGTACGAATGCGGAGGAATGGGAAACGGAAAGAGGTAGTCGATGAACATCGCCGTTGAAATTGAACACGGGGCGGATATCGCCGAAGGGGTGGATATCGAAGGAATTGCTCGCTACGTGTTGGCCCAGGAAGGCCAGCCGGAAACCACCGAGGTTTCCATCACGTTGACCACCGACGAGGAGGTTCATCGTCTGAACAGGGAATTCCGCGGAATCGACCGACCGACCGACGTGCTTTCCTTCGAATGCGACGGGTTCGATGACGATTTCGACGAGGGCGGCGCCTACGAAGATGCCGGCGTGCCCGACGACGAGCCGTTTTTGCTCGGCGATATCGTCATCGCCTCCGACGTTGCGCGTGCACAGACCGAGCAATTCGGCACCACGCCCCAACAGGAGCTCTACGTTCTTTTGGTGCATGGCCTTCTCCATCTGTGCGGATGGGACCATGTCCATTCCGACGAAGAGGCGGAGGAGATGGAGGCTCGCGAGCGCGAAATGCTCGCCGGGTTCGGCCTGCCAGGAATCAGATAGGAACGAATCGCTTTCGGGTGACAACGGCGCTCCCATGCGCGGGGCAACGAGGCTCTGCGCATTTCAGCTGAGCGTTTTGCTGAAAACGCAGAAAGAGAGCCTTTATCAGGCAAGGCAATCGTGCTATACTTCTACGTCGGCTTCTCAAGCGCGCCGTTTCATGTCGGAGCAAACGGTACCACTCGTGGTCCGCAGCGTTTCCATCCGACCTCTGTTAGGGTGCCAGACAGTCCAGGGTCTTTAAGGGCTCGGCCAATTCGGGCATTGCGTGCGATGCCTTGCGTATGATCGCTCAGGCCGGACCTGAAAGAGCGCTTAGGCCACGTCGTTGCAAACGAAATGAAAAGGAAACGAAACATGGATATCATTCGCGCACTCGAACAGCAGCAGATCAAGGAAGTTGCTCCTTTCAACGTCGGTGACACCGTCAAGGTTCACTATCGCATTAAGGAAGGCAACCGCGAGCGTATTCAGGTCTTCCAGGGCGACGTCATCCGTCGTCACGGTCATTCTTGCCGTGAGACCTTCACCGTTCGCAAGATCAGCTTCTCCGTCGGCGTCGAGCGTACCTTCCCGGTTTACTCTCCCAAGATCGACAAGATCGAGGTCGTCCGTCACGGTGCCGTTCGTCGCGCCAAGCTGTACTACCTTCGCAACAAGGTCGGCAAGGCTGCGAAAATCAAGGAAAAGGCTTTCTAAGTCATTTACCGCAAGGCTCGCTTCGGCGGGCCTTTTTTCTCGTTAGGGCCTTATGCCTCGGGGGAGGAATTCATCCGCGGCATGATTTAGGCGAGGGCCGCTCGCGTTTCAATCTGGGCGAGAGGTTTGCCCGGATGCAGCCCGGGCGATTGCGAAAGGGTGTAACCGACATGCGCACACTGGCAGAGATCAAGCAGGCCCTGCACGAGGCCGACCGCGAAGCGTACGAGGCCATGGCTCGCGCCTTGGCGGCCGATGAGCGCAAGGGGGTCAAGCAGGCTCTTGCCTCGACGCTTCGCCGCCTTGATGCGCAGGATGCCGAGCGCGCGCGCCTCGAGGGCATGTATGCGTTCCAGCGCGAGTTTTGCGGATCGGGGTTGGTTGCGGGCCTTGACGAGGTAGGCCGCGGTCCGGTTGCCGGCCCTTTGACGGTGGCCGCCGTGGTGCTGCCTGACAACCCCTTGATCGAAGGACTCAACGACTCGAAGCAGATATCCCCCGAGAAGCGCGAACGCATCGCGAAAGAGGTCAAAAAGATCGCCCTTGCATGGGATATCGAGCACGTCGCGCCGACGTTCATAGACGAACACGGCATGTCTGCCTCGCTGCGCATGGCGTTTTCCCGCGCGGTCTCGGCCGTCGAGGGGCAGGGGGTCGCCTTGGGCTGCGTGCTTCTCGACGGGAACCCGCTCGGCATCGACCCGCGCGAGCGCAACGTGGTTAAAGGCGATGCGAAGTGCGCTTCCATCGCGGCTGCGTCCGTCATCGCGAAGGTCGAGCGCGACGCCCTCATGTGCGAATATGCCGAGCAATTTCCGGGATACGGATTCGAGAGCAACAAAGGCTACGCGAGCGCGGAGCATATCTCCGCCATTTTGGAATTGGGCCTCAGCCCCCTTCACCGCGCGTCGTTTTGCCGTGCCTGGACGCAAGAGAGCCTTTTCTAGCCGAGAGGCTTGCTTCGAAATAGATGAGCGCCTCAGGGCCAATGCGGGTGACAGCATGCATCCGCTTTGGCCCTGAGGTATTTTTTTGCCCGCGAAGCGTCGACCGAGCAATTGCTTGGCGGGTTTATGGCCTGGTTTTGGGAAGAGGCTCGGCTGCGGGCTGCAAAATCGGCGCTGTTTTCGTGCAAGCACGCGTGCTCTGTTTCATCCAAAAAGAGGAAACGATTCGACCCTATGCTTGGTTTCCCCGAGAGACAGGAGGCCGACATGGGAACGAAGGCGGATGTGCGTGTGGAAGTTCGCGCGGATGAGGACGAGCGCAACGAGGGGCGCCGCTCGACAAAGGCCCGCATGGCGCGGGCTCAAAGCAGGATCGTCGCTGAGCGCGGTATGGCAAGGCGCGCGGAGGAGGCGTTTGAGAAGGCACGCGCCTGCGAAGACGGCGTGGAGTTCTTCGATCTGGAGGAATGGGAGAGGACCGTCCTCGACATGGCAGGCGTATGTCCGTGGCCCGAAGACGGGGAGGATCCGTGGGGCGAAGAAGACGATTTCGACCGTGAAGACTGCGACTGCCCCTCTTGTTCCAAGGACCATCCTTGGGATTGCCCGTGCGAAGGCTGCGACCAAGAGGGGGAAACCCTCGAAGAAAGCCTCGGGGATCGAGGCGAAGAAGCCGCCTGCGAGCTGCTCAAGCGCCGCGGATACATCATTTTGGAACGCAATTGGACGTGCGTCGCCGGCGAGGCCGACATCGTCGCGCGCGACGAAGACGGAACCTTGGTGTTTGTCGAGGTGAAGACGCGATCGAGCCTGAAGCACGGCCTTCCCAGCGAGGCGGTCACGCCGAAGAAGCGTGCGCGTTACGAGCGCATAGCCGGGTATTTCCTGGCAGACTACGACGGCATGGAGTGCCGTGTGCGTTTCGACGTGATATCCATTCTGGCTCTGCCGAACGGCCGCGCCCTGGTTCGCCATTACATCAACGCCTTCGGAGCGGGGTGCTGAATGCATCTGCAGTGCGTGTTGAAATCGGCGACGATCGTCGGAGTGTCCGCATTGCCTGTCGACGTGGAAGTCGTGGTGTCGAATGGGCTTCCGGGCATGACGATTGTCGGAATGCCTGATGCGGCGGTGCGCGAGTCTCAGGAGCGCGTCCGCGCCGCCATCAGGGCCTGCGGCTTCACGATGCCTCGGGATAAAGTGGTGGTCAACCTGGCTCCTGGGTCGCTTCGCAAAGTGGGGGCGGGATTCGACCTTCCCATAGCCGCGGCTATACTCGGCGCCACGGGGCAGGTCGATTCCCGCAAGCTTGAAAAGTACCTTTGGGCGGGAGAGCTGTCTCTCGAAGGGGCGATTCGTCCGGTGAAGGGGGTGATCGCGTACGCTTCGTGCGCGCGCGATTTGGGGCTAAGCCTCGCTGTCTCGTGCGATTCGCAGGATTGCGCCCCCCTTGAAGGAATCGAACAATTCGGATTTCGCTCGTTGGCGGGACTGCGCACGTTCGACCCCGCCCCTTTGCTTTCGAAAGTCTACGAGCGGGGGCGCGCGCTGCTCGACTTCGGCGAGATACGCGGCCACGAGGCGGCGAAGCGGGCGATGCAGATCGCGGCGGCAGGAGGGCATGGGATTCTGCTCATGGGGCCTCCGGGCTCGGGCAAGACCATGCTTGCCAAGGCGCTGCCTTCCATCTTGCCCCCTCTCGGCGAAAAGGAGCGCATCCAGGCGGCCATGGTCCATTCGGTCGCGGGCGAGCCCATCGGGGCCATCCTCGCGGGCGCGAGGCCGTTTCGTTGCGTGCACCATTCCGCAAGCATGGCGGGCCTGGTCGGCGGAGGAACGCCCGTCAGGCCGGGTGAGATCTCCCTTGCGCACGAAGGGGTCCTCTTTCTCGACGAGCTCCCGGAGTTTTCGCCCGCCGCCCTGCAGGCTCTCCGTCAGCCCATGGAACAAGGGTTCATCACGGTGACGCGTGCCGATGGAAGCGTGAAGATGCCGGCGCGGTTCATGACGGTGGCGGCGGCGAATCCGTGCCCGTGCGGATATTTTGGCGACCTCGAGCGGGCATGCACGTGCACCCCTTCCCAGGTATCTCGCTACCAAGGCCGTATAGGCGGCCCGCTACTCGACCGCATTGACATGCATATCGATGTGTGGAGGTGCGACCCGGGCTCTATCATCCACGGCGACGGAAGCGCGGGAGCAACTTCCGCCGAGCTGTCCGTCGGCGTATGCGCAGCGCGGGAATTCGCCCGATGGCGTACCGAGGCCCTTGGCGACGAAGACGGAGGTTCGACCGCTTCCTTGCTTTCCCGATGCAGAATCGACTCCTCCGGGGAGGCGCTTCTCGAGTCGGTCGCGAAATCGCAAGGCCTTTCAGGCAGGGGTATAGCGCGCGTGTTGTCGGTGGCGCGCACGATCGCCGACATGGACGAATCGAAAAAGGTGGAGGAAGGCCATCTTGTCGAGGCGATTGGTTTCAGGATGAGGAGGTGCTCGTGATGGAGACCGTGTTCGTATGGGCGGCGAAAAGGGTCGCGAATGGCCCCGTCCGGGAAGGCGCCGGGAGGCGGTCGCTATGAGCGCAAGGGCCGTTGCCGCCTACGGGGCGGACGCCGCATGCATAGCGGGTCCTCGATTTGAGATAGAGCGCGGTGACCTCGAATACCCTGCGGCGTTCGAAGCCCTCTCGAAGCCGCCCGAGACGCTGTATATCATCGGCGATATCCGGGCGCTGCAGGAGGGTCTCGCCGTCGTGGGCGCGCGCAATGCGACGCCGTATGGGAGAAGTGCGACTCGTCTGCTTGCCGGATGCGCCGCCCGCATGGGAATCTGCGTCATATCGGGCGGAGCGCGCGGTTGCGACTCCTACGCCCACGAAGCGGCCATCGAGGCGGGAGGCAGGACGGTGGCGTTTCTGGGAGGAGGCTGCGATGTCGTGTATCCCTCGTGCAACAAAGGGCTTTTCAATCGTATCGTCGAATCGGGCGGAGCGGTGGTTTCGGAGCATCCGTGGAGCTTCCCTCCCAAGCCGTATACGTTTCGGGCGCGCAATAGACTTATAGCCTCATTGGCTCGCGCGACGCTTGTGGTGGAGGCGGGGGTTCCCAGCGGCACGTTTTCGACGGCGGACGAGGCCCTTGCCGCGAACAAGGACGTGCTCGCCGTGCCTGGGTCCATCTTCTCGCCCACATCGCGCGGATCGAATGCGCTTATTGCCCAAGGTGCTGATCCTGTGGTGGACGAAGCGGAGTTCGGAGAGCTTCTGACAAGGCTTTTCCCCGAAAAGGCATATCCGAGCGATCGCGCTGCGCAGCTGAGGATGGCCTTTCCTTGCAAGGAAAGGCTCCGCGCTGATTCTTCGGCGGATAGCGCCTCTTTGAGAGTGCGCGACGATTCGGATAATCTGGTGGTAAGCGCCCTGCGCGCCGATCCGATGCGCCTCGAACAGCTCGTGGAAGAGTTCGCAGCGGGGGAGTCGGGCCCGTTTGCCACAGTGGGGGATTTGATGGTGTGCGTGGGCAGGCTCGAGGCGCTCGGAGCCATAGAGCGTTTCCCCGACGGACGGTTCGGGTGCGTGCGTGCCACCTGAGCCTCGCGTTTCGCGCAGACGCGTGCGCGCTGCACGACTCGCCTCGGCGCAGGTGTGCGTATCGTACGGGGCCGCCATCACGGCTGACTCGGTTCGGATGCGTGCTTGCTGTGTGGCGATCGTCGTGTCGATGGGGCCGAAGGTCGTTGTGGTATGCTTTGCCGATGGAAAAAACAGTGAACATCATCGGTGCCGGCCTCGCCGGAAGTGAAGCGGCCTTGCAGCTTGCTTCGCGCGGCGTCCATGTACGCCTGTATGAGATGCGTCCCGAAATGAAAACGGCGGTGCATCATGGGTCGGATTGCGCCGAGCTTGTCTGCTCGAACTCGCTGAAGAGCATGAAGCCGGAAAGCGCCGCGGGCATGCTCAAGGCGGAGCTTGCTGCTTTGGGGTCTTTTCTTATCGAGCAGGCGCATCGCGCCCGCGTTGAGGCGGGAGGGGCGCTTGCGGTCGATCGCGATGTTTTCTCCGCGGGCGTGACGCGTCTGGTGAAAGGCCATTCGAACGTCGAATACATCGTGGGCGAAGTGAAGATCCCCCCGTTTGACGCCGACGCCGTCATTCTTGCCACGGGTCCGCTTACCTCCGACGCCCTGGCGTCGTGGGTCGCTCGCGAAACGGGGTCCGAAAACCTTGCGTTCTTCGATGCCGCGGCTCCGATCGTTATGGCCGACTCTCTTGACGAGACGGTGCTGTTCAGGCAGTCCCGTTATGAATCTGACGCTGTCGGGGATTACCTGAACGCCCCGTTCACCAAAGAAAGCTACGATGCGTTTATCGACGAGCTTCTGAAGGCCGAACGTGTCATCAAAAAGGATTTCGAGACGAACGACTTGTTCCAGGCGTGCCAGCCGATCGAGGAAATCGCTCGCAAGGGCCATGACGCTCCGCGGTTCGGCACGTGCAAGCCGGTCGGGCTGACCGACCCCGCAACGGGCCGTCGTCCCTGGGCGGCGGTGCAGCTTCGTGCCGAGAATTCGGATTTGACCGCCTATAACCTCGTCGGGTTCCAGACGAATCTGACTTTCCCCGAACAACGTCGCGTCTTCCGCATGATTCCAGGGCTTGAGCATGCGGAATTCGCCCGTTACGGCGTCATGCACCGCAACACGTTCGTGTGCGCCCCGAAGCTGCTCGATTCGACGCTTCGCGTGCGCGAGACCTCTTGCCCCGTGCCCCTTCGTATAGCGGGCCAGCTTTCGGGAACGGAGGGCTACTGCGAGGCCATCATGTCGGGTCTTTACGCAGCCCTGTGCGTCTATGCCGACCTGTCGGGGACAACCATGCCGCCGATGCCTCGCGATACGGCGTTCGGGGCGTTGCTCGCATACGCCACCGACCCGAACACATGCGACTATCAGCCGATGCATGTCAATTTCGGCATCATGGAGCCTTTTGCCGAGCGTATACGCAACAAGCAGCAGCGCTATGCCGCCTATGCTCAGCGCGGGGAACGCGCGCTTTGCGCGTATCTTAACGACCTGCGTGAAGCGGGGGTGCTCTAGGCCATGTCTCAGGATTCGTCGGAGGCGAACGAGCGCTACGCAGGGCTCGTTGACCGATTCTGCGCGATGCTCGAAGCCGAAAGAAACGCCTCTCCCCACACTGTTCGCAGCTACAGGACCGATCTTGCGAGCTACGGCTCATGGGCCGATCGGGCAGGGGTCGATCCCTTGGACGCCACGCATCGCGAGGTGCGCGGATACCTTTCCGAGCTCGATCGCGCTGCATATTCGAGGCGCACCATCAACAGACATCTTTCCGCGCTTCGCTCGTTTTTCCGCTGGGCGGTTGCACGCGGGCATGCGGAATCGGACCCCGTAAGCGTTCTTCAAGGGCCGAAGGCGGCGAAGCGTCTGCCGCGGGTCATATCCGCCGCCGAGATGGTGAAGCTGCTCGGTGCATATGAGGGAAGCGAAGAGCCCGAGGATATGCGAAATAAGGCCATCCTCGAGTTTCTCTATGCATGTGGAGCACGTGTTTCTGAAACCTCCGACCTGCTTGTTTGCGATGTTGACTTCGAGCTCAAGCAGGCCAAGGTGTTCGGGAAAGGCGGCAAGGAGCGAATCATTCCGCTGCATGACCTCGCTGTTGACTCCATGCGCAGCTATGCGTGGGTCGCCCGTCCTGCGCTTTTGGGCGGCAAGGAGTGCCCGCATTTCTTCGTGTCGACGCGCGGCAACAAGATGACGACCGATGCCTTGCGCAAGATGTTCAAGAAAAGCCTCCTGCTCGCAGGCCTCGACGTTTCTCTGACCCCTCACGACATGCGCCATACGTTTGCGACCGACCTCTTGGAGGGCGGGGCGGACTTGCGCAGCGTCCAGGAGATGCTCGGCCACGCCCGCCTGTCTACGACGCAGATTTACACGCACGTTTCTCCCGCGCGCTTGAAAAGCGAGCACCGTCGCGCCCATCCGCGCGGCTAGGCCCTACGCGCAAGGCGTAAGGTTACGTTGAACGAGGTATGGCATGCGGCGGGTGCCTGTCCTAGCATGAGGTGATGATGAAAAACACGATGCATACCCTGCGACAGAGGTTCTCCTCGTTTTCCGACGACGCGCAGCAGCGCCGCTTTCTCGACGCCGCCCGTCCCGCGGAAGAGGATTCCCTGCGCGCCGGCGACTGGGCCGTTGATGCGGGCATCGCCTTAATCGCGTTCCTGTTTGGCTGCGGGCAGCTTTTTCTCGCGTCGACGTCGGTCATCTACGTAGACGGTCCGTTTCGGGAGATGGCGGGGCTTGTCAACATCGTCCCCAACATGTACGCCTACGGTGCGTTGGCTTTCACGACGCTTCCGCTCGTGCTTCGTCGCGTGGCGCCGTGGCCGACGCTCGCCATCGTTCTCGCGTGCTTCTTCTTCTCGAGCGGCTATATGTCCGGATTCGCCCTTTCGGCGGTCGGTCCCATGGCGGCCGTGTGCAGTCTGAGCTATCTGCTCGACAGGCGGCATGCCGTCGTCGCCGGCCTTCTCACAGCGGCAGTGATGCTGCTTGCGCCCACGCCCCTTCCGAGTGAGACGCTTGCCGCGGTCATGCGCACGCAAAACCTCATCTTCGCCATCGCTGCGGCGCTTGCCGGTTTCGCCCTTCGGACGTATCGGGCCTACATGACGGAAACGCATCGCCGCTTGGAAGAAGCCGAACGAGGTCGCGAAGAGCTCGCCGCCCGCCGTGTTGCCGAGGAGCGTGTTCGTATCGCCCGCGACGTGCACGACATCACGGCGCATTCCCTTTCCGCCGTGGCCATTCAGGCCGCCGCCGCCGAACGCCTGATCGACTCCGATCCCGCCGCGGCGAAAGAAGCCATCGCGGACATCCGCCTCGTGTCGAAAGGCGCCCTCGACGAGATTCGTTCCATGATCGGCGTTCTTCGAGGGGGCGAAAAGCCCGAAACCGCCCCTTCCGAAGGCACGGAGCGCCTGCCCGACGTCGTTGAATACCTTCGCAGGGCTTCTCTGGAGGTTACGTGCGCAACGAGGGGCTATCGCAGAGAAGACGTTCCCGCCATCGTGGACATGGCGCTGTTCTCTTTGGTGAGGGAAGCGGCGACGAACACCGTTCGCCATGCGCAGGCGAGCTCGGTCGACATCCTCCTTCGTTCTACGGCAACGCAGGCTTCCCTGGTCTTTTCCGACGACGGCGTAGGGTTTGCGGACGACGTCTCCGCGTCGGCTCCAGGCCATGGACTCGAGGGGATGAAAGAGCGCATCGAGGCGCTCGGCGGCGTTTTTTCGGTGGATGGTTCGCACGGCGGGTGCGTGTTGAAGGCTGAGATACCGTTGGAAGGCGGTCGGTATGGACTATAGCGGCACGAATGTTTCGGATGCGATTCGCGTGGCGATAGCCGACGATCAGGATTTGGTGCGCAAGGGATTTCGCCTTATTCTCTCGTCGTTTCCCGACATCAAGGTGGTGGGGGAGGCCGTGGACGGGTCCGATGCGGTCGCGCTTGCCAAAAGGATGCGCCCCGATGTGCTGTTGATGGATATTCGCATGCCGCGGAAAAACGGGATTGAAGCTACGCGCCTGCTTTCCGACGATCCAGAAACACGGCGTACCTCCGTCTTGATTCTCACGACGTTCGACCTTGACGAATACGTCTACGACGCCCTTGCGGCAGGGGCGAGCGGGTTTCTTCTCAAAGACGTGGAGCCTGAGGAGCTCGCCCGTGCGGTGCGCGTCGTTGCGCAGGGCGATGCGCTCATCGACCCTTCCATCACCCGCCGTCTTGTCGAGACCTATGCGCAATCGCGCCGGAAATCTCGCTTTGACGGCTCCATCATCGACGGTTTGACCGAGCGCGAGCGCGAGATCCTCTCCATGGTAGGCCGCGGCATGAGCAACGAAGAGATCGCGTCCGATTTCGTCATCTCGCCGGCTACTGTCCGCACGCACGTGGGTCGCATCATGGGCAAGCTCGATGCGCACGACCGCGCCCAGCTGGTCGTGGCGGCCTATGAGAGCGGTCTGGTGAGGCCGGGGATGTAGCGGCGTCCGACGCGTCGCGCCGAAGCTCGTTGGTCGCAGCGCGATCGTGCTGCGACCCGAAGGGCTTCGGTTGCAGGATGCGTTGTGCCCTGTGCATCCGTTTTGGACGAACCGAGGAAATCACGTACTTTTGTTCGGCTTCGTTCCGCCATGCGCTACAATCGTAGCGCTGTAATTCCGCATACTCAGAAAAAAGGGGCTTGATGTGGCAAGCGATTCTATCGTCATACGCGGCGCTCGCGAGCACAATCTGAAGAACGTCGACGCGGCCATCCCGCGCGACAAGCTGGTTGTGATCACCGGCCTGTCGGGAAGCGGAAAGTCGAGCTTGGCCTTCGATACCATCTATGCCGAAGGCCAGCGTCGCTACGTCGAAAGCCTTTCGGCCTATGCGCGCCAGTTCCTCGGGCAGATGAACAAGCCCGACCTCGACAGTATCGACGGTCTTTCTCCCGCAGTCGCGATCGATCAGAAAACCACGTCGAAGAATCCGCGTTCCACGGTGGGCACGGTCACGGAAATCTATGACTATCTGCGCCTGCTGTACGCGCGTGTCGGCGTGCCTCATTGCCCCGAATGCGGCAGAGAAATCAAGAAGCGCACGACCGACCAGGTCACCGATGAAATCCTGGGGCTGGGCGAGGGCAAGCGCGCCATGATTTTGGCCCCGGTCGTGGTGGGGCGCAAGGGAGAGCATGCGAAGATCCTCTCAGACCTCCAGAAAGAAGGCTTCTCTCGCGTCCGCATCGACGGCGAAGTTCGCAAGCTCGAGGGCGAGCCGATCAAGCTCGACAAGAAATTCAAGCATACGATCGACGTCGTTGTCGACCGCGTCGTGCTGAAATCCTCCGCAACGAGCCGCATCGCGGAATCGGTCGAGGTGGCCACGAAACTCAGCGAAGGCCGCGTGGTCGTCCATGTTCTCGATGATGCCAAGGCCGCCGACGACCCGCAGAAGAGCACCCCGGGCTTCACAGGCGTCTCCGCGGGAGACCATTTCTTCTCGCTCGCGCTGGCATGTCCCGAGCACGGCCATTCCATGGACGAGCTCCAACCGCGCGACTTCAGCTTCAACGCCCCGTATGGCGCCTGTCCCGATTGCGCAGGCCTGGGCAGTCGCGAAGAGGTGGACCCGAGCCTGCTGGTTCCCGACCCGTCCCTTTCGCTGAACGAGGGCGCCATCGCGCCGTTTGCCACGGGCAATTACTATCCGCAGGTTCTTCGCGCAGTCTGCGCCCATATGGGGGCAGACCCTGCAACGCCGTGGGAAGACTTGCCGAAGAAGGTGCGCGATGCGCTCCTGCACGGCATCAAGGGCGAAAAGGTGCGGGTCGATTACGTCACCGTCGACGGAAGAGAAACCTACTGGTTCATCGACTGGGAGGGTGCTTGCGAGGCCGTCATGGGTCGCTACAAGGACGCGCAGTCCGATTCCCAGCGCGAGAAATACGAGAAATATTTCGCTACCATCCCTTGCGCGACCTGCGGCGGTAAGCGTCTTCGTCCCGAGATTCTGGCGGTTACGGTGGGCGGCAGGAACATTCACGAGGTCTGCGAGCTTTCCGCCGCGGATTCCCTGGCTTTCTTTGATGGCTTGGCTCTTTCCGAACGCGACGCCACTATAGGATCGGCCATCGTGAAAGAGATTCGCGCCCGCTTGAAGTTCCTGGTGGACGTTGGCTTGGACTATCTCACGCTTGAACGCGGAACCGCATCGCTTTCCGGCGGCGAGGCGCAAAGAATCCGTCTTGCCACCCAGATCGGAGCGGGTCTCATGGGCGTTCTCTACATTCTCGACGAGCCCTCTATCGGCCTGCACCAAAGAGACAACGAACGGTTGATCGCGACGCTTGAACACTTGCGCGACCTGGGCAACACGGTCATCGTGGTGGAGCATGACGAAGACACCATCCGCCATGCGGACTTCGTCATAGATATGGGTCCTGGCGCGGGGGAGCACGGCGGTTACATCGTCGCGGCGGGTACCCCGGAGGAAGTTGCGGCTGCCGAAGGAAGCTTCACGGCCGATTACCTCTCGGGAAGGCGGTGCATTGCCGTTCCGTCCGAGCGCAGGCGTCCGAAGCGCGGTTCGGTCAAGATCATGGGCGCTTCGGCGAACAACCTGAAAAACGTAACGGCGCAGGTAGAAATAGGCACGCTTACCGTGGTTACAGGCGTTTCGGGCTCCGGTAAGAGCTCGCTTATCACCGACACGCTCGCCCCTGCGCTGGCGAACCGCATCAATCGGGCCCATCACCGCACGGGAGTATATCGAAAGCTCACGGGATACGAAGCCCTTGATAAGATCATCGACATCGACCAGAGCCCCATCGGCCGTACGCCTCGTTCCAATCCCGCCACCTACATCGGGCTGTGGGACGATATACGCGCGCTGTTCGCTAGCACGCAGGAGGCCAAGGCGCGCGGATACGCGCCCGGCCGTTTCAGCTTCAACGTAAGCGGCGGCAGGTGCGAAGCGTGCAAAGGCGACGGCCAGATCAAAATCGAGATGCATTTTCTTCCCGACGTCTACGTGCCCTGCGAGGTGTGCGGTGGCAAGCGCTACAACCGCGAAACGCTGCAGGTGACCTATCGCGGCAAGACCGTGTACGACGTCTTGGACATGACGGTAGAAGAGGCTCTCGAGTTCTTCAAAAACATTCCGGGCGTCGCCCGCAAGCTCCAGACGCTCTTCGACGTGGGCCTTGGCTATATTCGCCTCGGGCAGCCCGCCACCACGCTTTCGGGCGGCGAGGCTCAGCGCGTGAAGCTGGCGAGCGAGTTGCAGCGCCGGCAGACCGGCAAGACCTTCTATATCCTCGACGAGCCCACGACGGGTCTGCATATGGAAGATGTGCGCCAGCTGCTCGACGTGCTCCAGCGCCTGGTGGACAAAGGCAACACCGTTCTCGTCATCGAACACAACCTCGACGTGATCAAATGCGCCGACCGTATCATCGATCTCGGCCCTGAGGGCGGCGACCGAGGCGGCACTATCGTGGCGTGCGGAACCCCGGAAGAAGTAGCCAAAGTTCCCGAAAGCCACACGGGGCGTTTCCTGCGCGCTTTACTATAGTGGGCGCCATGCGGAAAGGCGAGAATATGAAAGACGAAGGCATCGAAGGGAATCCTTGCCGATGCGAAGAGGCGTTTTGCTGCTCGGAAGAGGCGCAACGTCTGCTTGGGGCGCGCGATCGGGCGGCGGAGGGTCATTCCCAGAGAAGGCGGGAGCTTGTCGCGCTCGGCGTTTTCGGGGTGCTCGTGCTTGCTGGCTTCGTCGTCCTGACGTCCTATATCAACGCTGGGCATAATCTCAACGTGGCCGCAACCAGCATTGACGATATCGCGGGGGATATGACCGGCTACGATGTGGTGCTTTTCGAAGGAACCGCCCTTCCTTCTTCGGATTCGGGGGCGTCCGCCAATTCTTCTGAGAGTCAGGAAAGCAGCTCGGATTCGCCTTCGCAGACGGTTACCTTGGAAGAGGCGCGGAAGCACTATGGCGATAAGAACGCCTCTGTCATGGAGGTCGGGCCTGATTCGTTTCAGGATTACGTGACTGGCCGCATCGTCATGAAGCAGGGCCATGCCTACGGCATTTTCAGCCTGACTCCCGATATGGTCTCCGAGCTGGTCGTCCCCAAGCAGACCACCACGAAGACCACCACGACGCAGACCGAGACCTCTCCGGGGATTTTCGGCATCACGAACGAAACGGTCACTACGCGCACGACCGGCGCTTACGACAGCGTATCCGACATCTTCTCTTCCGTCGACCCGGAATCGGTCGACCCGGGCCTTGTCGAGCACATCCAAGACATCCTCGACCGCTTCGCCGCGGCGAAGGTCGATACGGTGATTGCCCTGACAACCGATCCGACGCCGTTTTGTTCGGTCGAGGGCGTGGACGTGGTCATCTCCTTCAAGCGTTTCGATCGCTTCTCCATGGCCGAGACCATTGACGGAACGCTATATTTCGACGCGCCCGAGATTGGCGACGTCGGCGTTCTCATGATCGCCCCCGGCAATGTGGCGTCGACGAAGGTCCTTACGGAGGTGCCTTAGGGTCGGATTCCTGTTACGTCCGCGTTTACTCGAGCATTGTCGGCTCTTTCGAAGCGACGGCCTGATAAGATGATGCGTCTCTTGTGTTTTCAGATCCGCGAACGGTTCCGAAAGCGCACAGGCGGGCTCGAACGCCCTATCGTCGAAATCCAGGAGGCTTCATGAGCATAGCGAACCCTTCGCCGCAGACGGGATTGTTCGCGGCAATGAGCGGGCAATGCGGTGCGGCGGCGCGCCGTCTTGGCGCAACCGCGCGAGGAACATGTCCTGTGGATATGACGCGTGCGCATGTAGGCGTAGCCCATGCCCAAAGCTGCGGAAAATGCGTTCCGTGCCGTATCGGCCTTGCGAGCATTTCGGACATGCTCGAGGAGATCATCGACGGGCGTGCGCACGAAGGCGCTCTCGAGGATCTCGAGGAGCTTGCGGAGCATATTCGCGTCAGCTCCGATTGCGCGATCGGGTACCAGGCCGCCGAACAGGTCCTGATAAGCATCCGCGCATTTCGCGAAGACTTCGAACAGCATATGGCGCACGGCAGCTGCCTGCGAAGCTCGTCTCAAGGGGTCCCCTGCGTCGTGTCGTGCCCTGCTCACGTGGACGTTCCTGGTTATATAGCCCTAACGGCTGCGGGCCGCTTCGACGATGCGGTCGAGCTTATTAGGAAGGACAACCCGTTTCCTTCTGCCTGCGCGTACGTGTGCGAGCATCCCTGCGAGCACACGTGCCGTCGGGCCTTGGTAGACGACGCCGTGAATATCCGCGGCCTGAAGCGTTATGCGGTCGACCATGCCTCCCGTCCCCGGGATGTGCGCCGCCTCGCTTCTACCGGCAAGCGGATTGCCGTCGTGGGGGCCGGCCCGTCGGGCCTTTCGGCTGCGTACTATCTGGCGCGGCTCGGGCATCGGGTCGATGTCTACGAGCGCCTCGAGAAGGCGGGAGGCATGCTTCGCTACGGAATTCCGAACTATCGTTTCCCGAAGGATATCCTCGACGAAGAAGTGCGCTCGATCGAGCAGGCGGGCGTTGAGATTCATTGCGGCGTAGAAGTGGGCATGGATATATCGCTTTCCGAGCTCAGGGGTCAATTCGATGCGGTGTATGTGGCCATCGGCGCTCATGGTGACAAGAAGGTCGGCATGCCCGGCGAGGATGCTCGGGGCGTGGTGTCCGCCGTGCGGCTCCTGAGGGAGGTGGCGCAGGGTCGTCCTTATGACTGGCGCGGAAAGAAGGTCTGCATCGTCGGCGGCGGCAATGTCGCCATGGATGCTGCGCGCACGGCCGTCCGCCTAGGGGCGGATCGGGTGACCGTGGTGTACCGACGCCGTGTGGCGGATATGACGGCGCTTGCAGAAGAGATAGAGGGCGCCGTCGCCGACGGATGCCACATCGCCGATTTGATGGCTCCTTTGCGCATAGAATGCAACGACGAAGGGGGAGTGGCTTCGCTTGTCGTGCAGCCTCAGATCATCGGTGCTGTCAAAAGGGGCAGGCCTTCTCCCATGCCGGCCGATTGCGGCGAGACGGCGTTGTCGTGCGATGTGGTGGTCGTGGCTATCGGGCAGGAGATCCAGGCTGATTCGTTCGCGAAAGAAGGAATGGCGTGCGATCGGGGCTCCTTCCTGGTTGAAAGGGACCTGGGTGTTGTCTCGATGCCGGGCGTGTATGCGGGCGGCGATTGCATGAGGGGTCCTGCGACGGCGATTCTGGCCATTGCCGATGGTCAGACCGCTGCGAAAACGATCGATCGCGACCTGGGATTTCATCGCGACCTCGTTTTGGACATCGAACTTCCCCCCGTTCGTCTTGAAGACCGCATAGCTTGCGGTCGCGCAGTTTTAGGCGAACGCCCCGGCGAAGAGCGCCGTCGGGATTTCGAATTGGTCGAATACGGTTTTTCCGATCGCGAGATGCGCCAGGAGGCGGCGCGTTGCCTGAACTGCGATCATTTCGGATGCGGAATATTGCGCAAGGAAGGAAGGCTCGCATGGTAGAGAACATGGAGAAAGGCGCATGCTGCGTCCGGTCCGACGCCTCGAAAGTCTCTGTGACCATCGACGGCATAGAGGCGAGCGTTCCCCGTTCGGCAACAGTGCTCGAGGCGGCGCGCATCGCAGGGGTGGATATTCCCACGTTGTGCTATCTCGAGCTTTATAACGAAATAGGCGCATGCCGCATATGCCTCGTCGAAGTCGAGGGTATAGACCATCTGGTGGCCGCGTGCAACAGCCCCGTGTTCGACGGTATGAAGATTCGCACCGATACGCAGCGCGTGCGTTCTTCGCGCAAGATGAACCTGGAGCTCATCCTCTCGCGCCACGACCGTCGCTGTCCCACATGCTTTCGAAACGGAACATGCCGTCTTCAGGAGCTCGCCGACACCATGGGCATCCACGAGGTTTCCTTCAAGACCTCATTCGACGAATCCCCCGTCGACGATCGCTATCCTTTGGTGAAGGAGCCTGCGAAGTGCATCTCCTGTCTTCGATGCGTCTCGGTATGCTCGAAGGTGCAGGCCCTGTCCGTATGGGCGCTCGTGGATTCCGGTTCGCGCAGCCGCGTTGATGCGGTGGCGAAGGGCGACTGTTCCTATTGCGGGCAGTGCATCACGCATTGCCCCGTCGGCGCCTTGCACGAGCGCAGCGACGTCTCGCGCGTGTTCGACGCCATAGATGACCCTGAGACCATCACCATCGCCCAGATCGCCCCGTCCGTGCGTACCTCCTGGCATGAGGGACTCGGCCTTCCGGAGGATAAGGCGAGCGTCGGGCGCATGGTGGCCGCCGTGAAGAGTCTGGGTTTCGATTATGTTTTCGACACCGATTTCGCCGCGGACGTGACCATCATGGAAGAAGGCAGCGAGCTGCTCGACCGATTGGGCAAAGGCGGCGAAGGTCCCATGTTCACGTCGTGCTGCCCGGGTTGGGTCCGTTTTCTCAAGGCGCGCTATCCGGAGCTTGTCTCGAAGCTTTCCACGACGAAATCGCCTCAGCAGATTTTCGGTGCCTTGGCGAAGACGTACTATGCGAAACTTCTCGACGTGGACCCGTCCTGTCTTTTCGTCGTGTCGTACATGCCCTGCGTCGCTAAGAAGGCGGAATGCGCATATCCCGGCATGGATGCCGCAGGGACCGGTTTCGACGTCGATGCGGTTTTGACGGTGCGCGAGCTGACGCGGCAGATCAAGTCGAGATTCTTGAATGTCGGGCTTCTTGAAGAGCGCGACTTCGACGCTCCGCTCGGCATTGCTTCGGGAGCGGGCCATATCTTCGGCGTGACGGGCGGCGTCATGGAGGCGGCACTGCGTTCCGCCTATTATCTGGTTGCGGGCGAGAACCCCCAGCCGGATGCCTTTAAAGAGATTCGCCACGAAGGCGCTGAATTCGGCTGGCGTGAAAAGACCTTCGACCTCGCGGGGCGTTCGCTGCGGATCGCCATCGCAAGCGGGCTTTCGAACGCCGACGCGCTTTGCGCTGCCATACAGCGCGGAGACGCGCATTACGACTTCGTCGAGGTCATGGCGTGCCCGGGAGGGTGCACGGGAGGCGGCGGACAGCCTATTCACGAAGGGAAGGAACTGGCCGCGGCGCGCGGAGGCGTCCTGCGGGCGATTGACGAGAAAAGCGTCGTTCGATTCAGCCATGAAAACCCGGCGGTTCAGGCTTGCTATGAGACGTTTTTGGAGAAGCCTTTATCGGAGCTGGCCGAAGAACTACTCCACAGCGACCATGCCGATTGGTCCATGCCTTGCGCGGTCTGTTCCGATGGGGCAATTGCGTCCCGATAGCGTTTTTTCTCTGCGTGAAGCGAAAAGGCGGTGCGGCTTGAGCTGCGCCGCCTTTTTCGTGGCGTTCTTTCTGCTTTCGAGTCGTCATTTTGCGTTCTTGTCCACGAATCCTTCATAAATGAGAAGAAAAACGCATCGAATCGGTCCGGTGCAGAAAAAACTTCATGAAAAATGGCTTTCAGTCTTCTGCAGTATGCAGGAAAACTGCATGTATGCATCGCAAAAAATTATATCTGACCTGGTGTTATAGTTGATTCTAGCAAGCTGAAAAGACCTATTGGCCGCAATTATGCAAACAAGTGAATGCTATAAATAAAAACTGGCCGTTTTACCCCTCGAATTTTCATTTGTTCGGTGATACCATGGCGCCATCGGCAGGGAAGGACTTGTTAGACAAAAGGAGTGATCGGAATGACCGAACGTGAAGCAACCTTGAAGACGGCTTGCACCCCCGTACTGTATACCATCGCATCTATCTGGGCTCTTTCGTGTATAGGAGTTATTTCTCTTCTAATTTTGGGAGCATTCTAGGAATTGGTATTCAGTCGCCTTCGTTCGGTATGCGCCCCGATTTCACGTAGTACCTGTGCCGATATGCGTGAAATTGCATAGAACTGGCGTCCTGATTCATGACGAATGAAAATCGGAAGTGTCGCCCGGTTTTCAGGTCGATTGCAATTCGAAGCAGCCCTTCCGTTCGGAAGGGCTGCTTCTTGTATTCAGGGGCGTGTAGATTCTCGTTTGTAACGGTTGCGTATCGATCGCGTATCTCAAGTAGCGGCTAGTGTCGCATGAAAAAACGGACGCGCCGCAAATGCGGAGCGTCCGTTTCAGAGAAGCGATGGAAAACGAAGCTTCGGGACTAGACGATGCCCTGGGCCATCATGGCGTTGGCAAGCTTGTTGAAGCCCGCGATGTTCGCGCCTACGACGTAGTTGCCAGGAGCTCCCACCTCGTTGGCCGCATCGTTGGATGCATGGAAGATGTTGACCATGATGCCGTTGAGCTTGGCATCTACTTCGTCGAAGCTCCAGGAGAGGCGCTCGGAATTCTGGCTCATCTCAAGGCCGGACGTTGCAACGCCGCCTGCGTTGGACGCCTTGCCGGGGAAGAAGGCGACGCCCGCCTGCTGGAGGTACTCGGTGGCATCGAGCGTGGTGGGCATGTTCGCACCCTCGGCCACGACCTTGCAGCCGTTGTTTACCAGGTTCTTCGCATCCTCGATGAAAAGCTCGTTCTGCGTCGCGCAGGGCAGCGCGATGTCGCAGGGAATGCTCCAGACGCCGCGGCCGTCGTTATATACGGAGCCGGGGACGCGTTTCGCATATTCGGAGATGCGGGCGCGCTCGACCTCTTTAATCTGCTTGACGACATCGAGCTTGATGCCTTCGGGGTCGTGGACCCAGCCGGTGGAGTCGCTCATCGTGACCACTTTCGCGCCGAGCTGCTGAGCCTTCTCGGTTGCGTAGATAGCAACGTTGCCGGCGCCGGAGACGCAGACGGTCTTGCCCTCGAAGGAATCGTTCTTCTGGGCGAGCAGTTCCTGGACCAGGTAGACGAGGCCGTAGCCGGTCGCCTCGGTGCGGGCGAGCGAGCCGCCGAAGGACAGGCCCTTGCCGGTGAGCACGCCAGTCCATTCGTTGCGCAGACGCTTGTACTGGCCGAACATATAGCCCACCTCGCGTCCGCCTACGCCGATGTCGCCTGCGGGCACGTCGGTATCGGCGCCGATGTGGCGGGAGAGCTCGGTCATGAAGCTCTGGCAGAAGCGCATGACCTCTGCGTCGGACTTGCCCTTGGGGTCGAAGTCGGCGCCGCCCTTGCCGCCGCCCATGGGCAGCGTGGTCAGGCTGTTCTTGAAGCATTGCTCGAAGCCGAGGAACTTGATGATGGACAGGTTGACGGAGGGATGGAAGCGCAGGCCGCCCTTGTAGGGGCCGAGGGCGCTGTTGTACTGCACGCGGTAGCCGCGGTTGACCTGCACGCGGCCTGCGTCGTCAACCCAGGGAACGCGGAACATCACGACGCGCTCGGGCTCCACCATGCGCTCGAGAAGCCCTGCTTCTTCGTATTCGGGGTGAGCTGCCAAAGCGGGCTCGATAGAGGTCAGAACCTCGGTGACGGCCTGGATGAATTCCGGTTCGTTGGGATTTTTCGCCTTCACCTGTTCGATGACGCGTGCTGCGTAAGACATGCTGCCTCCTGCAATATTGAATGGTATCGAGGCGCTACGGCGCACCTCGTTGGACTGCCAAAGCAGATTAAAGCACGTTTGTTTCTACGGTGTTACAACGGCGTGACGCAAGGGTAAAACGACGCAGCGAGCGGTGCAGCGGACGACTTTTCGTCGGGCCGAACGCTTCGACGGGACGTCTGCGGTGTTCCTGTGGCCGCTTTTGGCTTTCGCCTCCTAAGATTTCATTCACGCAACGCTTCGTCTTTTCGAGGGAAATGTGCGCTACCATAATGCGTTAAGACCGCGCAGAGCGCAGCTTCGCAAAGGCGCTTCGCAGGCGGCATGAAGACGGGTGTTTCGTGTTCGGGCCCCGCATGGGCGCGACGGACGCATGGATAGCGGCAAGGGCGGTAGCGTATGGAGAACAGGCATCGGGAAGAGAATGGCAATTTTGACATGCGCGCCATTCGGACGGTCGCCGTTGGCGTGGGGCTTTTCTTTGTCGCCGCGTTGGCGCTGCAGTACTCCGACCAGCTATTTGCCGCTCTTGGGCTTGCGTGGATCGCGGTCATGCCGCTTCTTCTGGGGTGCGTGTTCGCGTTTCTCGTGAACCTCATCATGGCACGCCTCGAGCGCGTCTACTTCCCCCGTTCGACGAAGAAGATAGTCGCCACCTCGCGGCGCATCGTGTGTCTCGTCGGGTCGTTTCTCATCATCGGCGCCGTCATCGCCGTCATCGTCAATCTCGTGCTTCCGGAGCTGAAAGCATCCACGGGCGTGATCAAGACGGGCGTCGCCAAGGTGGCAGGGGATTTCTACGGCTGGGCGTCGCAGAACCTCGATTCCATCATGGGGTCCATAGACTCCGCAAGCCTCGAAAACCTGGAACGAAGCTTTACCGACCTGATGGCGAGCCTTTCGAACGGGGATTCTTCGAGCGTCATGTCCATGCTCGAATCGGTGTTTTCAACGGCGGGGTCGATTCTTCACAACGTCTTCGCGGTCGTGGTGGCCCTGGTGTTCTGCCTGTATATCCTCCTCGACAAAGAGCGCGTCGTCAAAGGGGCGAATTCGGCCCTGGATCTGTTTATGCCCGCCCCCGCTGCCGCCTCGGTGCGCCGTGCGGCGCATGTGGCCAACCAGGCGTTTTCCCGCTTTATCACGGGGCAGTGTATTGAAGCCGTCATTTTGGGAACGTTGTGCGCCATCGGCATGGGCATTTTCGGGATGCCCTACGCGGTGGCCATCGGAGCATGCGTGGGCCTAACGGCGCTGGTTCCCGTGTTCGGCGCATGGCTCGGCGGGGCGATCGGGTTTCTCATGATCTTGACGGTCGATCCCATGCAGGCCGTCTGGTTCATCGTCTTCCTCATTGTTCTGCAACAGCTTGAGACGCATCTGATCTATCCCAACGTGGTGGGAGCTTCGGTCGGCCTCCCGGGCATCTGGGTGTTTTCCGCCGTACTCGTGGGCGGTGCCTTGTTCGGCGTGCTGGGCATGTTCCTGGGCGTTCCTGCAGTCGCCACCATTCGCACGCTTGCGATCGAGCACGCGACCACCGTGCGCGAGAGGCGTGCCGAAGAAAAGGCAGGAGAGGCCTGATCAACCTAAAAGGCGCCGAACTTGTGTCGGCGCCTTCGTGTCGGGTTCGTTTTCACCCCATGTCGTTCGGGAAGGCTGACCAGGGTGGAGTTTTCTAGTACGTCGTGGGAGCGAGCAGGACCTTGCCCGTGCCTCGGTAGACGTTCACCAGGCCTTCGCCCGAAGCGGCCGACCCGATGAGCGACTTGCCCGAACGCTCCACGGTGAAGTTGAGCGATCCGCTCCAGGCCAGCGCCATGTTGCCGTCCACCTTGAGCTCGTCGTTGTCGAGCGTGATTTCGATGAGCTCTTCTTTCGGGCAGGGCGATTCCAAGCACAAGGCGCCGTACCCTTGGATTCCCAGGTTGAAAAGCCCCTCGTTGCCGGCCACGGCGGAAGAGATGTTGCTGCGCATGACCGCCTTATGCTGCAGACTGGAATAGCATGCCAAAAACAGCCCGTCGTCGAGCACGATGGAATTCCCCCAGTCGGCCACATCGAGCACGATGATGTAGCGGTACGTGGGCTCCAGGACCAACAGACCGGTTCCTTCGTATTCGGGTTTGATGGCCGATTCGCCCGTCACGCTTCCGCGCAAGGCCTTGCCGAGGAAGTCGCCCGCGCCCTTCACGCCGGTGTTGGCGTTGACGTTGCCGACCGACCACTGCATGGCGCCCGCCTGCACGGTGATGGGTGCCTGGCTCAGGTCGCAGATGACCTGGCGGCGCCGCACGTTCATCTCGCTTGCGAAATACGCGGTGATGGCGGATGATTCGGTGACGCTCAAGTCGCGCTTCCATTCGATGACCTTGAAGGCGCCGAATTCGACGAGGACGTTGACATCGTCGTTCTCAGTGAAATTGCTGATTTGATACATGAACCCACCTTTGAGAGGAAATATGGCGAAGCGCGTCATTTTGCATGCGTGCTTCTCTGTCGCGCCAAGCATATCATGCCGTTTTGCTAAGATTCGTCTCATGGATCGCGAATCGGTCGATTGCCGTGCGATTGCGTTTGTCGCGCCGGGCGAGCTTGCCGCGCGCTACGGCGGCGTCATCATTCGAAGAATGCGAGAAGGAATCGTCATATGGGCATACTGTTTGTTCTCGTCGCCGTCGTCGGCGTCGTTTCTTGGGGAATCGTCAAAAGCGACGAGCTTTCGGGACTCGGAAGGCGAGTGAAAGCGGGTTCGCTGCGCCATCCTCACGGAAAGCTCGAGCAGGTGTATTGCGAGCACCCTCCCGTGCGCAGACCTTTTTCCGCGCGCCTGCGCAGCGTGCTGCCCGTTATCACGCTTCCGTTGGTGGTCGTCATGTCGTTGGGCGCTTTGGCTCTGGAGCACGCGGGCGTGCTTTTCGGCGTCGTGGCGGTCGATTTCCTATCCTCGGGCGCGGGCGTTCTGCTTGTCGCGGGGGAGTGCCTGCTGCGCCTTGCGAAACCCACGCAAAGCTTTGCGAACTACATCGTCTTGCTCGTGGCCGGCATTGTGGCGGCTACTGCGCTCGGAGCGCTGGTTCTTGCCGTGGGCGGGCACGATTTCACCGTCGGCCTCGAGGCGGCGTATCTGCTTGCGAACGCCGCAGGCTTCGCCGTCGGCTGTTCCGCTGCTGCGTCGCTTATGGAGGAGCCGGTGCGTTTCGAGCGTCGCTTTGAAGACGGGATGGAAAGCTCAGTGAAAATATCCCCTCGCAGCGCGGCCTACCGCGCATACGAGGCTTTGAGGGTCGATGAACGCGCCTGGAACGCAGGCAGGAAGGGATAGCCATGGGAATCTGGGATGACGTAAGCACCATGCTCGGCAAAGGGGCCGATGCCGCAGGACGTTTCGCAAATGCCACGAATCTGAAGTTCAGGTTGGGCGAGGAGCAGCGTAAAAGGCGCGACCTTGCGGCCGAATTGGGGGAGAGCCTGTATGAAACGGTGGCGGCAAATCCCTCGCTGGTGGCCGGCCGCGAGCGGATTCTCGCCGACATGGCAGCGTGCGATGCCGAGATAGCCCGCATCAAGGAGGAGGTCGACCGTATCGCCCGGGAGAACGAAGCCCTCAAGGCTGAAGCCGTCTCCTATTCGTGCCCCGTGTGCGGAAGCACGCTTGCCCGCAATGCGCGCTTCTGCTCTACGTGCGGAACTCCGCTTGCGCCCCTGTCTTCCGACGGCTGGGCTTCTCAGCCTGATGAAGCCGCAGAGAGCAAGGCCCAGCAGCCTGGTTCCCGGCAAGAGCCCTCTTGTCGCGACGCGTCCCAGCAGCCTGCGCCGTCGGCGCAGCAGCCCGGGCCGGCGTATGTGTCCGTGGAGACCTCTCAGCCGCAGCCTTCCCGGGATGAAGAGGGAGGCCGCTAGTTTATGCGCGTGACGATCTACACCGACGGCGCCGCGCGCGGCAATCCTGGGCCTGGCGGATACGGTGCCGTCATGCACTATGTGGATCCTGCGGGAAACCTTCATGTGAAAGAACTGACGGAGGGGTTTCGCCGCACTACCAATAACCGCATGGAGCTTCTGGGCGTCATCGTGGCGCTTGAGAGCCTTCGTCGTCCTTGCACGATCGATTTGTACTCGGATTCGAAGTACGTCGTGGACGCGTTCAACCAGCACTGGGTGGACGGATGGCTCAAGCGCGGGTGGAAGAACGCGAAGAAGGAACCGGTGAAAAACGCCGATCTGTGGAAGCGTCTTCTAGAGGCGAAAAAGAACCACCAGGTGACGTTTCATTGGGTCAAGGGGCATGCCGGCCATCCCGAGAACGAGCGTTGCGACGAGCTTGCCACCGGATCGGCGGATGGTGGGCCGCTGCTTGTGGACGAAGGCTTCGAGCGGTCTTCCGACGCCCTTTTCGGGTAGGGCGCTGGACGCGCGCTCCTGCAGGGCCGCTTTCGCATAACGGCTCGCTCGAGCACCGCAGGGCGGCCCTCGTGCAAAGGCTCGTCTTCCGCACGGCGGCCGTCTCCCTCCGAGAAAGCCTGCCTCCGCGCGACAGCCGCCTCTGGCGTCTTATGGCTGACGAAGCAATCCCCGCTTCTCGCATGCCGAGAAGCGGGGATTTTTTGCATGCGCTCTATTGCCGACTGTATATGGTGTGTGTATACTGTGCTTATAGGGTATATACACTTGGTCCGCGGAAGACGCATCCATGGACCGCACCCGAGCGAGGGGCGCTTCGTTCGGGCGCAGCGCGACAAGGCGGTGCGCACCGCCTTGCGAGAGATGGGAGTTTCGTTGGACATCGTCATTTCCAATGCAAGCAGCAAGCCGATATACGAGCAGATCGTGCTGCAGATGAAAGACGCCATTCTTTCGGGCGAGCTCGAGGAGGGAGCCTTGCTTCCCTCCATCCGCTCGCTCGCGGGCGATCTTCGCATCAGCGTCATCACGACGAAGCGCGCCTATGCCGAGCTCGAAGCGCAAGGTTTCATCGAGACCGTGCAAGGCAAGGGCAGCTTCGTCGCCGGCGGCAATACGGAGTTTCTGCGCGAAGAGCGTCTTCGCCACATAGAAGAGCTGCTTGGGCGTGCGGTGCGGGAAGCGCAGGGCATAGGCCTTGGCCTCGACGAGGTGAAAGACATGCTCGATGTCGTCTCTCAGCCGGAATAGGCCGATCGGCTTTTGCCGCATCGTCCGCTTTTCGGGCGTGCGCTTTCTCGGCGAGGCTGCCTTTCATGCATGCAAGGACATTTCCTGGGCGAAGGCCCAGCTGTATACGAAGGAAGTACTGCCATGGGCGATTTGATTCGCATTTCCGGCGTCACGAAGCACTACGGCGACGATTTCGCGCTGCGCGAGGTGGACCTCAGCGTCCCGCGCGGCTGCGTGACCGGGTTCGTCGGCGCGAACGGCGCGGGTAAGACCACCACGATCAAGGCGATCCTCGGACTGATATCGATCGAATCCGGCTCCATCGAGCTTTTCGGGGAGCCGTTCGGAATGAACGCAGACGGGGAGAGAAGCCGTCGTGCGAAAGAGAGGATCGGCGTCGTCTTCGACACCTGTCCGTATGTGGGCGAGCTTTCCGTCAAGATGGCGGGACGCATCATGGCCGCCAGCTATTCGTCGTGGGACGCGGGACGCTTCGCGGACTATCTGCGGAGGTTTTCCCTCGATCCCAAGAAGAAGGTCAAAGACCTCTCGCGCGGCATGGGCATGAAGCTGCAGCTTGCGTGCGCTTTGGCGCACGATCCCGAGCTTCTCATCCTAGATGAGGCCACGGCAGGACTCGACCCGCTGGCGCGCGATGAGATTCTCGATATGCTGCGCGACTACATGAAAGACGAGCGCCGCGGCATCCTCATGTCGAGCCATATCACCACCGATCTTGAGAAGATCGCCGATACCGTGGCGTGCATAGACGACGGGCGCATCGTGTTCGACATGGAAAAAGACCTGATAACGGACATGGCGGGCATCGGACGCTGCCGCGCGGCGGATTACGAGCGCGTGCTGGCGAGCGGCCGATACGCCCCGGGAGAGCTGCGCGTTATGCGCAACGCCTACGGGGTGGATCTCCTGGTGGCCGACCGTTTCGCCTTCGCGCAGCAATTCCCCGAGATAGCCTGCGACAAGGCGAGCATCGAAGACTATATGCAGCTTATTTTGAAAGGAGAAATCCGATGAAGGCCGCGTTTCTCTCCGAATTCCTCACCGCCCGCAACGTCTTGTCCCAGTCGGCGGTCATATACGTCGTTGTAGCGGCCGTCTTGGGAATCTCCATGCAGAGCGTGATTGCGCTGGTGGCCGCCATCTCGGCCATGACTCCGTTTCTCATGCTGTTCACGTTCTGCGCCTACGACTCCATGAACGGGTGGGAGCGCTTCCGCGCGACTCTGCCCATTTCTCGCTGTGAGCTCGTCGTTAGCCGCTATGCGAACGTGCTGCTCTCTTCGATTGCCATGTTCTTGTTGGGGTGGGCTTTGGCATGCCTGATAAGCGGCATGGCGCCGCTGCTTCCTTTGGAAGAGGGGATGCGCGCGAGCCTTTCCTCCGAGTTCGATCCGGGGTTGCTCGCCATCGCGGGGCTTATGGGGCTCTCCCTTATGACGGCGGTCGTGGCTCTCTTCCTTCCGTTCGCGTTGCGCTACGGGCTTACGAAGGCGATGCGCGTCGTTCCCGTGGTCATGGTGATGCTCATTCCTGTCTCCATAGCGCTTCTGAAGCAGTTTCCCAGCGGGGCCGACATGCTGGTTCGCATCGGCGGCTGGCTCGATGCGAACCTCGTTGCGGGCGGCGTGGCCTTTGCGGCGGTAGCGCTTGTTGTCTATGCGGCAAGCTGTTGCATAGCGGTGGGCGTCTATCGTAGAAAAGAGCTGTGATAAATACAAAGGATTGCGTCCTGCGAGCATTACGGTTGAGGGCGCAAAGCGTTACCATGGTTCACGGCAAAGCGGCTTCTTAAGTTGCATCATGGTAGAATCCGGGCGGCGCGCTCGGACGAATGAGAGGGGGAGCTATGAAGCTCGAAACCATTTTGGTTCCCTATGACGGATCGGAGCAGGCGAAGCGTGCGCTCGAGTACGCGAAGGACCTGGCGGCCATTGCCGGCGGCGCATGCTGCGTTCGCGCGGTGCATGTCATGCCTTCCGACTTGATCAACGAGAAAGACCTCGATGGAAGCTCGCTGGAGGGCGTGCCTTTGGGCCTGCTCGGTCGCGAAGAGTATCAGGGCCTGCTCAGCAAGGTGGTCGACCGCGCACGCGAACGCGTGAAAGAGGGTCTGCGGGACATCATCGACGAAATGGGCGATTCCCTCGTTGTTGACGTGATCGCCGATCCTTCTGCCGTGGACGCTTTGGTCTATTACGCCAAGAAGCACGACGCCGACCTAATCGTCATGGGCCGTCGCGGCCTGGGCGGTTTGCGCGGCATGCTCGGCAGCGTGAGCTACGGCGTGCTGCACGGGGCGGATATCCCAGTGCTTACGGTGAAATAGCGCTCGTATAAAAAACATCCAGCGAGTTGGGCTCAGATTGACGATTGTCCAGCTGCAGGATGCTATGCAACAAGGCGGCGTCGGTTCTGTCGGCGTCGCTTTGCATGTGCGCACGTGCCGGACGACGTTTCTTTTCTTCCTCTTCTCCCTTCATCCTCTGCTGTGGGATTGAGAAATGCCCGCCGTGTGGAGCGTTCGTTTTCTCGAAGTCGAGCGGTTATAATGAACGGGTTTGAATGAAGCGCGTATGGCGCGCGTGCCATCGTTACACGATTGGAGCGAATCATGTCCGATTCCCATTACGATTACCTTGTTGTCGGCGCAGGCCTGACGGGCGCCGTTTTCGCCCATGAAGCCCATAAGCTCGGCAAGACCTGCCTGGTCATTGATCGCCGCGACCATATTGCGGGCAACATCTACACGGAAGAGGTCGAAGGCATCAACGTGCACAAGTACGGCGCCCATATCTTCCACACCTCTCTTGTCAACGTATGGGAATACGTGAATCAGTTCGCCGAATTCAACAACTACGTCAACTCGCCCGTCGCCCTGTACAAGGGAACCACGTACAACATGCCGTTCAACATGAACACCTTCTCCAAGATGTGGGACGGCGTTGTAACTCCCGCGCAGGCCAAGGCGAAGATCGCAGAGCAGATTGCCGCCGAGGGCATCGGCGAGCCTTCCAACCTCGAGGAGCAGGCGCTTTCCCTGGTCGGCCGCGATATCTTCGAGGCGCTGGTGAAGGGCTATACGGAAAAGCAGTGGGGCCGCGATTGCAAGGACCTGCCCGCCTCCATTATCAAGCGCCTTCCGTGCCGCTTCACCTATGACAACAATTACTTCAACGACCGCTTCCAGGGCATTCCCATGGGCGGCTACACCAAGATGGTCGAGCGCATGCTCGAGGGCGTGGACGTTCGCCTGGGCGTCGAGTACAAAGACCTCATTGCCGAGCAGCCCGAAATTGCGGACCGCACCATCTACTGCGGCCCCGTCGATGCGTTCTACGACTTCAAGCTGGGCACGCTGGAATACCGTTCGCTTCGTTTCGAGAGCGAGATTCTCGAAGAAGAGAACCACCAGGGCGTTGCCGTGGTGAACTACACCGAGCGCGAGGTGCCCTGGACCCGCATCATCGAGCACAAGCACTTCGAGTACGGCACCCAGCCGAAAACCGTCGTTACGCGCGAATATCCTGCCGATTGGGCGCCGGGCGACGAACCGTACTATCCGCTCAACAACGAAAAGAACGAAGCGCTGTACGCGCAGTACAAAGAGCTTGCCGAGCAGGAGGGTTCCGTGGTCTTCGCGGGACGCCTGGGCGGTTACAAGTATTACGACATGGACAAATGCATCGCCGCAGCGTTCGACCTGGTGAAGGCGGAGCTTGGCGTAGAGCTGTAGTTAGAATGTGGGGTCGGGCGCTTCTTGGAGGCGCCCGACCTTTTTTGAGCCACGCGTGGCGCGACCCCTTTCGGCCCACAGGCGGCACGACCCTTTTCGGCCCACAGGTGGCACGACTCTTTTTTGGGTCGCAGATGGCAATTATTTTCGTTTTCCTGGCGTGCGGCTTCGCTGTTCAAATCTAGTTTTTGCAAAATACCTGGTCACGGGCTTGCTGTTCTAGCTGCGCCGATCGTTCCTCCGATTCATGGGTGCGCATTGGCCGCGAAAGAGGCTTCTGGACCTTGGTTTTGCCAGGAAAACGAAAAAAAGTGGCAAAAAGGCCGCGGAATATGGTCACCGGTTATCCCTCGATTGCGTCGAGACGTTTCGGACGCCCTGGCTTGGGGTTTTCGGCCAGGCGCGCTTCGATCGATTGGCGTAAGACCATTCTCCTGCTTCCTTCTTTCCAAGACGTCAGCTTCCCCGATTCGCACATCTGGGCCACGCGAGCGGAGCTTACGCCGAGCATGCGCGCCGCATCTGCCGCCGTGACGGCATCGGTGCGGGAGAGGTCGCAATCGACCGAAACGACGACCACACGTCCTCCGTGCGATGGCGTGCCGTTGAGCCTTCCGCCTTGCATGAGCCTTCCGTGCGCCATGGAATCGAGTGCGGTTTCGCGCAGCCAGTTGCTGGCGGACTTTACGGCGTCTTCGAACGATTCCCCGAACGTGCCGCCTTCCATGTCGAGCGGTTCTGCGATAAAGAAACCGTCGCTTTCGTAAATCTCGAATTCTCGGATGTATATCATGGCGTTCTCCTAAACTGCTGATGTACCCGATTATCTGAGGCCCGCCTGACGTAGAATCCTCTTTGCAATCTCGTCGGGTATTTCGCGATGTCTTTTCACCATTACGGTAATCTTTCCGTTGGTGAAATGCTCATGGTTCGTTCCTCCATTCGACCAAAACCCGCTGTTTTCTAGTTGTCGAACCAGATCCCTCCTTTTGGTCATCTCTTTCCTTCTATTGTAATTAATATTAATAAAAGCTAAGTAATAATTATGCAAATCATTAGCTCTTGCTAATGATTTCGATGTTTCTAGGATTTGGGGTCAAAGCGCATAGTACTCCTTGGCTCTTTCGGAAAACTTGTCCAGGCGTATTTCGAATCTGACGCAACTCGGGCGTTTGATCGGTATCCGGGGCGGATGGCGCGCTCGAGGCCGACTTGGCGCATATTGCGAACCATTTCGGTTTTTCTATTAATAAATTTCCCAAAATGCGTATTATTCTAATAGAGTTGTAAAAACGGTTACAGAAAGTTCCCGAATTAACGCTATTTGCATCGTATTTTAATCAAGAGGTGATATCCATGATCCGTATGGGCAGGGTGGTATTGAGGAATTTCAAAAACACCGAATACGGCTCCATCGCCTTTCCCTCGTTTTCGAAGACGCTTTCCGACGGCTTGCAAGGCCCCGACATCGTAGGTATCTACGGCCAGAACGGATCGGGCAAAACATCGGTCATCGACGCCATGGGCATCATGAGTGTCAGCGCCATCAGCCTGCTGTCCGGGCTGACCGTGC
>ERZ827471.313-NODE-313-length-47326-cov-63.014977_pt1 | contig 47326 bp, 41 predicted proteins | sample MGYA00519772_ERZ827471 | MGnify/ENA primary metagenome ERZ827471 (study PRJEB31778, sample SAMEA3449315) | human gut metagenome | biome: human gut; feature: human-associated habitat; material: faeces | place: United Kingdom | collected 2010/2012 ...
TGAAAAGATTAGTTTATAACGAGGAAAGTATTACTTGATAACTGGCGGACAAGCACTTTCCGAAGGCTCTTGCTTATTTACGTAAGGCCATCCTTCTTCATCCCACAGGATCTGGTCGAGCAAGACTTGGCGTTGTGCTCCGAGGTTACTCAGTTCGAAGGCATGATATAGCATCCAGGTATTGCCTTCGTCGTCTAATTGCAGGATGGCATTGTGGCCTGTTCCAACGAAACGGCTGTTTTTGTGTAATACGGTTTCGTGGGCATTGTCGAGCATCTTTTCTCCTTTCTTGTTGACATAAGGGCCGAATAGGTTTTCCGAGCGGGCTACCACGGTTGTGTAAGTACTCTTTTCTCCTTCACAGCAAGAGCCGACTGAAGCGAACAGGTAATAATAACCGTTGCGTTTCCACAGATTGATGGCTTCGTAGGCATTTCCGGCCAGTTGTTGCTTGGTTTCTACTTTCGGTGTGATATCCAGATTGTCTGTTACATTCAGCTCCATGATATAAATATTCCGGAAACTGCCCCAAAGCATGTAATATTTGCCGTCTTCTTCATAGAAGAACTGGTCGATGGAGTTTTCTACATCAACATCGCGGCTGTTGAATACCTTCCCTTTCGGTGTAAACGGACCTTCGGGCGAATCGGAAACGGCATAACCGATGGTACTGATCCAATGATTGCCCCATTCGGCCAACGAATAGAACAGCACATATTTCCCTTTGATATACCGGATCTCAGGAGCCCAGAGAGCAGCCTTCTTTCCTTCGGGATTGTTATCGACGAAATTCGGACGCGTCTCTTCCGTGAAAGCCGTACCTATTTCTTCCCAATGCACCAGGTCTTTGGATTTGAAGATTGGCAGATTATGGATATCTTCGGTGGCATAGAGATAATAAGTGCCGTCTTTCACCCGAATGGCTGTCGGATCGGGTGCCGAGATACGGATCACCGGATTCTGATATTCGGCAACGGTTGTTGTTGAGTCGGAAGGTGCTGCTCCCTGGTTGGCTGATGATTCATTGCCTCCGCAAGCGAGAAGCAAAAACGAACTGAATAGACTAAGAATGTATTTCATGTTGTTATAAATTGGTGACAATCGAAATTGAGAATTGAGTGAAACCGGATTGCCCGGCATCGGGCAGCAAGTTTCGTCAGGCAAAGATAGTAATTTCCGGTAAACCCTAGGTAAAACGAATCGATCCCTTCTCTATTCCCAATTGATTGCACCAACTTTCAACAGGCTTATTGCTCTGATTCGCGAATCATCTTCCCTACTTCCTGCAAGGTCTTGACATCGATGTCTCTGATTTTTCCCTGATAATCCGGTCCGACATTCAGCGAGAAGATATTGCCATACTTCACGGCTTCCTGATAATCGTGGAAGATCTTCGAAGCCGGATAGCAGAGTTGGTCGTGTTTGGGCAAGGAATAGAACCACATAGCGCCGCCTTCGTGCGGAGGAAGAATCGGATAGGTGAATTCGGCTACCAGATATCCTTTATGGCTACTCTCCTGTTCCTTGTTGTATTGGGATGCATTGGCATCACCCAGCTGACCGGGTTTTCCCATTTCCCGCAAGCAGAGACGTCCGGAAGGTTCTCCGTGGTTATAGCCGACGAAGCAATTGGGTTGGAACTGATGTACCCAATCTGTGGTTTCCTTGTGCGATAATCCGCCGTCGCCTACGGCATGGTCAAACCAGATTAATTCAATGGGTCCGTATTGCGTCAGGAGTTCTTTTAGCTGGGCTTTCTTGACTTCCGGATTACTGCCGCCGGCATCACGGTTGTTGCCGCCTTTTCCTCGTGTCGCTCCCGGCCAGTTCCAGTCGCCTTCCGAGAAATAAAGTCCTAACTTGATACCGTATTTATCGCATGATTTACGAAGCATGGCCAGCACATCTTTGCCCAACGGCGCATTGGTGACTTTCAGATCGGTGGTTTTCGTATCCCACAGGCAGAAGCCGTCATGATGTTTCGCCAGGAAATAGATATATTTCATACCGGCTTCTTTGGCTGTCTTGGCCCATTGGTCGGTATGACATTCGGTGGCCCGGAAGAATTCCGGTGGAAGTTCCTGTCCGGTCCATTCGGTGCCGGAGAAAGTACTGAACGACCAGCAGATAAACATACCGAACCGCAGGTCTTTCATTTCCTGGGCTCTTATTTCATCGGGGATTTTTTCCTGGATGATTTCAGGACGCTTGTTGCTGCATCCGCTGAGCAACAGAAAAGATACTAATAAAGTGACATACGTACTAAGTTTCTTGTGTATCATGTTATATAAGATTAAGTTGATGAATCAAATATACAGAAATGCTTTTCTCTGCTTCTTTCTGAAGCAAAAATAACGGATCTGATCGGATATCGATTGTATATTCGCAGATTATCGTTGTAAAATATTCTTCCCGAAGGCTTATGTCCCGAGTACGCCCGGATGTTTTTGCAGCTGCTGATAGTATTCGCTGGGTGTTTTTCCCATGATGGCCTTGAATTGCCGGTTAAAGTGCGATAAGTTGTTATAACCGCAGTCATAGGCAATCTGTCCGATGGAGATATTCTTGTTCATGAGTAGTTTGGTGGCGTATGAGATACGCAGTTCTGCCAGATATTGGAAAAGCGTCTCGCCGGTGTGTTTCTTATAATATCGGCACAAGGCACTTGGATTCATGCCGGCATAAGCCGCGATTTGTTCGAGGGTGATGTTTTCCTGATAGTTCCGATTCATGAACAGGTGAGCACGCTGGATGATCGGGTCTTCTTTTCCTTGTTCATATGTATTGATATAATGGGCACTGGTCAGGAATGTATAAGGACAGGCCGACAGATCTTGCAGGATCTGATAAAGTGAGAGCAGGCGGGAAAAGCCGGACAAGGCGGGCAGTTCCCGAAACTGTTGTTTGATGCGTTCGAGTCCATCGCCCGAAAAGCGCAATCCTTTTTGGGAATCAGATAGCAGGCGATAGATCGACGAAAACTCTTCGACGGCTGATTCCTGGGCTGGGAAAATATCGGTCTTGAACTGGGAATAGACCGAAGCCGACCGCAATGAAGTCCCTTTGATATAATATTCGTGTGAACTAAGCCAAAGATGAGGCAGATCGTGCCCGATCAGCATAAAGTCTCCGGCTGCCAGCTTATAGGTCATATCACCGACGAAAGTATAACCTTCTCCTTGTTCGATCAGGATCAGTTCATATTCCGGATGAATATGCAAAGGTGCCTCAAAATAAGTATGTTCATAGCAGACTGCCGAAAACGAAGAATGAACAGGCTTAATGACTTTCTCGACGGATATCTGGTCCATTATTGGTGAATTTTAGGATGATTGCAAAAATAGTATCAATCAACGCAAATATATTTCAAAAGAATGGGATTTGCAAGTCCTACATTTGCAAAAACGGATAAATATAAATCTATCAATTATCATGACACATAAAGAACGGGTTATTAGAGCCTTAAATCACGAAGAGACAGATCGCCCTCCTTTTCAGGCGACATTTACTCCGGAGTTTGCAGATCGCCTTCGTGCTGAATTTCATTTGCCGCCTATGTTTACGGAACCGCACCATCGTACCTGGTATGGATATGATTTGGAAATACTGACCGGTCAGGATGCTTTGCAGGCAGGCGCGGGTTGGGTAACCAATTATTACCTGAAGCCGGAAGCTTATACCGATGAATGGGGCGTTGAGTGGAAGATTGATCCTTATACAACGCCTTTTGGTGTGGGACATTATACGAATATTGCCCATAATCCTTTGCGGGATAATGATGAGGCGGCGATGGCTTATAAGGCTCCCGATCCGACTCGTCCGGAATTGTATGCGCATCTGGAGCGCTTGGTGCGGGAATATGGACAGGAATATTATATCATCGGACGTGTGCATGGCACTATCTTCGAAACAGCCTGGGCTTTGCGTGGCCTGGATACGTTGATGACCGACTTTTATCTGAATCCGGAACTGACCAATCACTTGCTGGATGAAACTTATCTGTATCATAAGGAAGTAGTTTGCCAGATGGTACGTCGAGGCGTCGATATGATCTGGTTGGGCGATGATATGGGTGCGCAGGCTTCTTTATTGATCGACCCGGACTTATGGCGGGAATACTTCAAGCCGCGGATGGCAGATATTATCCGTACGGCAAAGGCCATGAATCCGCAGGTGAAGATTGCCTATCATACCGATGGCTGTAATTATGATATCATACCGGAACTGATCGAAATCGGTCTGGATGTGTTGAATCCGATACAGACCGAATGCATGGATCCGGAGATCTTGCAGGAGAAATACGGTGATCAGCTCTGTTTCTTCGGCGGAGTGGCAGTGCAGTCCACTTTGCCTCAAGGCACGGCAGAAGAGATTCGTCGGGAATATCAGTGGTTGAAGAACTCGATCGGCAAGAACGGAGGATGGATTTGTGCGCCGACACATCATGTTCAGCTGGATACGCCGATGGAAAACTTCTTTACGTTATTGGAAACAATCGGTATCGAAGACAAGCGGAAGAAATAAGGAAGAAAACAGAATAAACGAATTAGTTAACCGCCATGCAAACATTTTCAACACTCGATTTGGTGATTTTCATCGCTTATGCTTGCCTGATCCTGTTTACAGGCTTGTTTGTGAGCCGGACACGCCGGGGTGCAGACAAAGATTCCCAGGACTATTTCCTGGCGGGAAAGTCTTTGAGCTGGTGGGCGATTGGTGCGTCGATCATCGCGTCCAACATCTCGGCCGAGCAGTTTATCGGCATGTCTGGTTCGGGTTTTGCGATCGGTCTGGGCATTGCCTCGTATGAGTTTATCGCGGCAGCTACCCTGATTGTTGTCGCCGTCTTCTTCCTGCCGATTTATCTGCGGTCGAATATTTATACGATGCCTCAGTTTCTGGAGATGCGTTATGACAAGCGGGTGAAAACGATTATGGCTTTCTTCTGGCTGCTGGTCTTTATCTTCGTGAACCTCACGTCTATTCTTTACCTGGGCTCGCTGGCCATTAACAAGATTATGGGAATAGATATGTTCTGGAGTATCGTCGGACTGGCTTTGTTTGCCGGTATCTATTCTATCTATGGCGGATTGAAAGCGGTGGCCCTGACCGATTTCATTCAGGTTGTCTTCCTGATTGGTGGTGGTCTGCTGACGACGTATGTGGCGCTCGACTATTATTCTGGTGGCGAAGGTGCTTTGGCCGGATTCAGCCAACTGTTGCAGCAGGTGCCGGAGAAGTTCGACCTGATCTTGGATAAAGACGATCCGAATTATATCTATTTACCGGGCGTGGGCGTGATTCTGGGTGGATTATGGGTTTCTTCACTTTATTACTTCGGTTGTAACCAATACATCATCCAACGGGCTTTGGCGGCGAAGAGTTTGCCGGAAGCACAGCTGGAACTGGTTTTTGCCGGGTTGCTGAAGATTATCTTGCCGCTGATTGTGGTGATTCCGGGAATTGTAGCTTTTGCCATGGATGCACCGATCGACAAACCGGACCAGGCTTATCCCTGGCTGATGCATAACTTTATTCCGACGGGCATCAAGGGCATTGCTTTTGCGGCTTTGGTTGCGGCTGTGGTCAGTTCGCTGGCTTCGATGATCAACAGTATTTCCACGATATTTACGATGGATATCTATAAAGAGTATCTGGCCAAGGCACCGTCGGAGAAGACGCTGGTCCGTGTCGGACGTCTGTTCGGAGTATTGAGTCTGGTGGTGGCCGTCGTCATTGCTCCTATGTTGGGAAACCTGGATCAGGCATTCCAGTTTATCCAGGAATTCACAGGCTTTGTCAGTCCGGGTGCTCTTTGTATCTTTCTGATGGGTTTCTTTTGGAAGCGGTCGAATGCGGAAGGAGCCATTGCCGCAGCGATAGGCACATTTGTCTTCTCGCTGCTGATGCGTGTCTTCCTGCCGGAAGTCTCGTTTATTGACCGGATGGGATATGTGTTCCTGTTGTGTGCGGCAACCATGTTCCTGCTGGGCTGGCTGAAGAAGCCGGCTGATGCCTCGAAAGCGATCGTCATTGATCCGGCTTTGTTCCGTACCACCCGTTTGTTCAAAGGACTCAGTATTTTGATAATGGTTATATTAAGCACGATTTATTATATATTTTGGTAATTATGGAAGATTTGTTTGAAAGAATTGCAGCATGTGTGGAGTTTGGGAAGATTAATCAGGTTTCACCTTATCCTCCTGCCATGAAAGGACAACCCGGAGCCGAAGAACTCACGGTTCAGGCTTTGGAAGAAAACGTTAGCCCTTCGGATATCCTGACGAAAGGCTTGATTCTGGGAATGGAGAGAATCGGTCTTAAGTTTAAGGAAAACAAGGTGTTTGTTCCTCAGGTACTGATGAGTGCCAAGGCGATGGGAACAGCTATGAAGCACCTGAAGCCTTTCTTCAATGACGGAACTGTACAACGGAAAGGTCAGTTTATCATCGGTACGGTCGAAGGCGACTTGCATGACATCGGAAAGAACCTGGTGGCTATGATGATCGAAGGCAATGGATACGAGGTGATCGACCTGGGTGTGGATGTGAAGGTGGATCAGTATCTGGAAGCGATCCGTCAGCATCCGAATGCTTATGTGGGCATGTCGGCTTTGTTGACCACCACGATGATGAACATGGAAGTGATCAACGCCGCAATCAAGAAGGAGTTCCCGAATGTGATCACGTTTGTGGGCGGTGCTCCGGTGACAGCCGACTTCGCGAAACGGATCGGTGTGGATTATTATACCGACGGTCCGCAGGAACTGGTAGATATATTGAATAAGATTAGCGCATAAAGGGAGAAGATGATGGCAGCTTGGATAGATCAGATTATGAAGAATCCGCGTCGGGTGGCAATGCCTATCATGACGCATCCGGGAATTGAATACATCGGCAAGCATGTGGTCGATGCAGTGACGAATGGGGAAGTCCACTTCGAGGCAATTAAGGCTGTGGTGGAGAAATACGATATGGCGGCTTGTACGGTGATCATGGATCTGACCGTCGAGGCCGAAGCTTTCGGTTGCCAGATCGAGTTTCCCGAAGATGATATGCCGCATGTCGTGAACCGCCTGGTTTGCGATGAGGCTTCCGTGCAGGCTTTGCAGGTGCCGGATCTGACACAGGGACGTGTACCGGAATATCTGAAGGCCAATCAGCTGGCGGTTGCTTATTTTAAGGATCGTCCGGTCATCGCCGGCTGTATCGGTCCGTACTCACTGGCAGGCCGTTTATACGATATGTCGGAAATTATGATGGCGATCTACATCGAGCCCGACACGATCCGTCAGTTGTTGGAAAAGTGCACTGCCTTTATCCTGGCGTATTGCCGGGAACTGAAACGGATCGGTGTGACAGGCGTGATGATTGCCGAACCGGCTGCCGGCCTTTTGTCGGATGAAGATTGCCAGGCTTATTCGTCGGTGTATGTCAAGCAAATCGTGGATGCGCTGCAAGACGATGACTTCACGATCATTCTGCATAACTGTGGCAATAGCGGACAATGCACGCAGGCGATGATTCAGACGGATGCCGCCGCCTTGCATTTCGGCAATGCGATCGATATGCAATCTGTCCTGGAAGTTTGTCCGGCTGATCGTCTGGTGATGGGAAATCTGGATCCGGTAGGCGTACTGAAACAGGCTACTCCCGAAGTGGTCTATGAAAAGACACTGGAACTGCTTCAGCAGACGGCTTCTCACCGGAATTATGTACTTTCTTCCGGCTGTGATATGCCTCCTGGTATTCCGGAAGCCAATATCCGCGCTTTCTATCAAGCGTTGGATACATTTAATCAATAAGACAAAGGATAAAGTCCCGACAGTGCATTTTTTTCAGAAAAAGGCCTTTCGGGACACCCGGCAGTGCTTTTTTTTCGGAAAAAGGCCTTTCGGGACACCCGACAGTGCATTTTTTTCAGAAAAAGGCCTTTCGGGACATCCGACAGTGCATTTTTTTCAGAAAAAGGCCTTTCGACGGTTTTGTATGAAAGGGAACAAATAAATGATGAGTTATGGATAAAATTTCAGCATCCCGATTTTTCTGTTTGCTGGAAGACTTGAGGAACAACTTGAAACACGAGCGTCTGGCAGAAGTATTTCGGGTGATTTCTTTCCAGGCAAACGAGGCCTATGGTCCGCATACGCATTTACGCCTGGAAATCAACTATGTGAAGAAAGGTTCTTGTATCCTGAGTTTGCCGGGAGAATGCTTCTATTTTCAGGAAGGCGAGATCATGATCATCGACTCGAACGTGGAGCATCTGTTTGAAGCCGGCAAGGCGGGAACGACATTGCTTCAGCTGGAATTTCTTCCGGAGATTTTCTATGCTTTCCTGCAAGAAGAGGCCGAAGGGAAGACGGCTGCTTCTTTCCCGGTCTTTTCGCATCAGAACCGCCTGATCAAGATCGGCAATAATGTCCGGATCATGCGGGTCATCCAGCGTATTATCAACGAACTGGATGCCCAAAAACTCTATTATGAATCGTTGGTGATTCTTTATTACGCCGAACTGCTGATGCTGATTTACCGTTATCTCGAAGAAGTGTTTGTACCCATAGGCGCCAATGAGAATCTGAAATATGCCATTGATTATCTGCGGAAACATTATCGTGAAAATATCAAGATGGCTGAGGTAGCCCAGGTTTCGGAAGTTGGTGAACGCTATCTGCGCAAGCTCTTCATGCAGACGCTCCAGCTTTCTCCGCTGGATTACCTGAACCAGCTCCGGGTGAATAAGGCGATCGAGCTGATGAAGAACACCGAATTGAGCCTGAAAGAAATTGGTTTTGCCTGTGGCTTCAATTCTTCCCAGCACTTTTGCCGGGTATTTAAACAACAGGTCGGCATCAATCCGCGGGATTTCCGGGAATGATCTGACGATCTAATATCAATTATTAATTCTGGATAAATATGAACAGTAGAACATTTGTATGGGGTCTGTGTGCCTGCTGTCTGCCTCTTTTCTGGCAACCGGCATCGGCGCGTGCTGCCGAGCAGACCTCCGAAACGACTTACCTGATTCCGGAATATCAGTCCGGAATACAGCGTCCCAGCCTGCTGCTGAATGGCACATGGGACTTTAAATATACCGAAAAAGACCGTTGGGAACCGATCTTAGTGCCCGGCGAACCGGCGATGCAGGGCTATGCCATCCGCCACGACCAGCCTTTCTTTTACCGGAAGACGTTCACCGTGCCGGCCGACTTCAAGGGACAGACGGTCATCTTGCGCTTCGACGGTGTCTATAGCCATGCCCGGCTGTTTGTCAACGGGAAGTTCGTGCGCGAGCACTTTGGCGGCTTTTCGCGGTGGGAAACCGATGTGACCGACTTTGTGAAGGCAGGCCGGAAGAACGAGATCCGCCTGGAAGTGACCGATCGCCTCGATGAGATCTCGTATGCTTCGGGCTATGCGCATCATCCTATCGGCGGCATCTTGCGGGATGTCACCCTCTTTGCCTTGCCGGAGAATCATCCGGCCGATTTCCACCTCGAGACGGATTTGGATGCGCAGTACCAGGATGCCGTGTTGCGGGTGCGTTATCAGATGAACCAGGTGGCGGGCGAAGAGGTTGTTTATACCTTGCTGGCTCCCGATGGCCGGGAGGTGAAGTTACCACAGGCGCGTTTTGCCCTGAAGCCGGGCATGAACAGCCAGGATCTGCAGGTCACGGCTCCGCTGAAGTGGGATGCCGAGCATCCGAATCTTTATACCTTGCACGTGCAGGTCGTGCGCGACGGACAGGAAGTCTGCCGTTTCAGCAAACGGGTGGGTTTCCGTGAGGTGGAGATCCGCAAAGACCAGATGTTTGTGAACGGTATGCCGGTGAAGCTGCGCGGCGCCTGCCGTCATGATATTCACCCGAAGCTGGGACGAACCACGACGGCTGAATTGGACAGCCTGGATGTGTTGCTCTTCAAGCGTTCGAACATGAACTTTGTCCGGACCTCGCATTATCCGCCTTCCGAACATTTCCTGGATTATTGCGACCGCTTCGGGGTGTATGTGGAGTGCGAGTCGGCGGTTTGTTTCGTCGATACGCACCGGCAGAAGAACTATGCGCCGGGCAAGACACAAGACAGCACGGCGTTCACGCACCGCTATCTGTCTCAGCTGCGCGAGATGGTGAAGTCGTTCCGTTCGCATGCCTCTATCCTATTCTGGTCGATCGGCAACGAGAGTGTCTATGGGAAGAATTTCCAGCAGTCGTGGGACTGGGTGAAGGCAACCGATACGACGCGCCCCGTGATCTTCAGTTATCCGGGCTCGCTGGGCGACCGCCAGCCGATCTACGACCTGCTGAGTATGCATTATCAGGATGTGCACGGAAACCTGAACCAGTGGAACCGCTCGACGCGGGGCTTTGAGGGCGAAGGTATTCCGGCGATCTTCGACGAATGGGCGCATCCGGCTTGTTATACGTATGAGACCTTGCAGACCGATCCGAACATCCGCGAGTTTTGGGGCCAGTCGCTGGAGATGATGTGGAGCGGCTTGTTTGATGCCCGTGGCGGACTGGGTGGCGCTATCTGGGGATATATCGACGAGACATTCCAGCTGCCTGAGCCGAAGAAGGGAACGCCTTTCTGGAAAGAGTTTGCCCATACGGCGAAACCCGAAGGATTCCGGGGCAACTGCGTGGGCTATGGCGAATGGGGCATCGTGGATGTATGGCGGCGTGAAAAGCCGGAGTTCTGGTCCACCAAGAAAGCCTATTCGCCGGTGCGCCTGCTGGAGCGCGAGGTCGCCTCTGTCCTGCCGGGCGAACGGCTCATCCTGCCGGTCTATAACCGCTTTGATCACACCAGCCTGCAGGAAGTCAAGATGGTTTATTCGTATGCCGGGAAAGAAGGGAACATCCTGTCTCCGGCGGTTGCTCCGCATCAGAAGGGTGTGCTGGTCGTGCCGGGCGAGGACTGGAAAGAAGGAACAGCGGTGGAAATCGCTTTCTATACCGCACAGGGCGAACTGATCGATAAGGAACAGGTCGCACTGGGCAAACCGGTTGTTACGTTGCCCCGGGCTTCCCGCAGGGGTGCCTTGACGGTGGAAGAGTCGGACGGCTTTATCCGGGTCAAGGGACAGGGCTTTGAGATTCCTTTCTCCCGCCAGAGCGGACTGATCGAAAAGGCGGTGGCAGACGGACAGGTGGTGATCGAGAAAGGGCCTTTCCTGCATCTCTTTATCAACCTGAACCATCTGTCGGGAGCCGAGGTACGCAAGACGGCAACCCGCTTTGTGACCGACGAACGCGACTGGAAGAAAGAGAGCCTGACTTATACCCAGCGCAACGGCATGGTGGAAGTGACGCTGACCGGAACCTATCAAGACGTGCAGACAACGGTTTATTTTACCATCGCTCCTACCGGCAAGATGCACGTCCGCTATCAGACCAGCGGCGAGCCGAACGGCTATCTGCGCGAGACGGGACTGGCATTCCATCTGCCGGACAGCTACCGCCAGTTGGAGTGGCAGCGCAAAGGGCTCTGGAGCTGCTATCCGGAAGATGCCCTCTCGGGCAATGCCGGCAGGGCTTCTCTCTACAATCCCAACCGGGTGGCGTATGGCGAAGAGCCCAAACAACCTTGGGCTGACGATACCTACAACTACTATTATTGGGCAGATGCCGGAGCCAATGCAGACCAGCCGCTGACGAACCGGGCAAAAGCGATGAAAGAGAACATCTATTTCTATACCCTCCGACCAGACAATCCGGCAGGCAGCCTGTCGGTCTGCTCGGCAGATGCCACCTTGTCGTGCCGCCTTTACAAACGCGACAACAACCAGTTGGTACTCTATGTAGACGATCGATGGGACTATCCGGAAATAGCCTGGGGTAATTATTGCAAGACCTTAGAGGCCGTTCCGTGCCAAGGATTTATGGAGTTTGTATTCTAATCAAAAGAGCCTCCACCCCTTGAAGCTGCTACTTCTTGAGGTGAAGGCTCTTTCATTTACACGCCACCGCCTTCTGCGCCCTCGTCTTTATCGACGGTGAAGCGGGCGAACACGTAAATACAACTTATTGATATGGCAAAGATAATATGTATTACTTCCTAAAACCTCCCATTTCCCCATATCTCAAATTCCAAACAGGGGTTCACACACCCCACTATATAAATAGTATTCAATGAATTCCTGTGAAGGGCGTGAAACCATCCGATATAAATTGCCATAACGAGTATGAATATGTTCTATACCGATGGGCGATAAGGTTTGTGCCGGACGTTGGACGGATATGTTGCGCATTGACTTCGGATTTTTCTGTTTCAATCGGCGGTAGATTTCTGCTGCGAAATACGTCTTGACGGATTCGCTGGTAAGAGGTTTGTGGTAATAGCGGTTGAAGACATCTTCTTCGGCAGAGATTCGATAAAAGGATTGGTTGACTTTTTTCAGGCAGCATCTTCTTCCTTGTTCATCCAATATCGTTCGCCTTGGTTCAGCAGCGTTTTCAACTGGGCATATAGCTGGGCGTGATCAATGGGAGATGAGTCTATTTCTTCACTCACTTCTATACACAGGAAACGGCGGCTTCCGGTTGGATCAGTCAACAGTTCTTTCTGATTGGAAGTTCCGATGAAGGAGGCCACACGCGGCAATGAAGAAAAGTTTGACTGATGGGATTTACGGATGTTCAAGCGTGACATCTGTAATAGGTTCTTCAGCAATGGCATCTTTTTCTCCGATATTTTGTCGAATTCATCCAAGTTGATTAATCCAAACAGTGCCAGCTTTTGTTCGGCTGCTGCAGGTGAAGCCAAATCAAAGCTGTCTGTATAATAAGCCTGTAGTTCGTTTGGTACCAAAAGTTTACAAAAGGTGGACTTTTGTAATCCCTGTTGACGGCTGATTAATAAGGGAACCAGCGCGTTGGCATGGATCATTTCTTTCCCTGTCCATTGTGCTGCCATTCCCAACATCCATAATCGGAAGCCTTGTATCCAAAGCATATCGTTCGAAATCCTTTTTGCCAAGTTGGTTACTCTGTCCTGACCATCCCATTGGGGTAAATGTTTCATATAATCCAGAAACGGGTGATAGGAGGGAATTTGAAAGGAATAGACAAAACGGCTGACATCCCGATCCCAACAGTTGATGCCTTGTTTCTTGGCTTCCAGGCACAAGGTATTCATTCCCCGTTGGTCAATACGGATAAAATCATCGTGTGCATCCCGTTTACGAAATTCAGTACAGTCTTTCAGCTGATTATAACGGAACTCATAATTTTCAGTCAGAAAAGTTTCCAACGAGAATAATACTTCATCCGGATTTTCATTTCGACCAGACGGCAGAGGAGTCTTCTGTTTTACCGCTTTATCCATCTCACCAAAACATATTTTTCTGATCCATGCAGACCATTGATTCCAATAGTCTCTTACATTCATTTGCTGTGTTTTCATATTCGCTTATTTTTTTGTTTTGAGACAAAAATAAGCCTATACACTTGTGATTTGCAAATAAATATGCAAGAATCTAATCTATTGAAAAACAGCTGTAAATTAGTGTAAATCCCGTATAGAACTCTTGAAAAATCAATCATATATTATTTGATTTACAAATGTGATGCAATCAATTCATATTGGTAAATTAATCAAATCACCTATGTGAATTAATTAATTCACATAGGTAAGTCAATTAATAAATAAGATGTAAATAAGAAATATTAGTTAGAAGAGTAGAAGTTTTCCTGATGTTTACCATTAAATAATGATTTGAAAATAAAGACCAAGACCTATTTCATAGCTACTAGATTTATGAACCTTTGAGAATAACAAACAGAATAATAAAACGCCATATATTTTATGCGTATCATGAAAAATAGTACCGACTGTTACTGTGCATCAGGCCCGGAACACCTGTTACAAGTCTTACTCGACAGCGGCTTACCTTTTGATCAGGCGATTGTCTATCGGCGGAAACGCTTTCTGCATCTTTCCTATCGGCAAGGACGATGCCGTAAGATGGTGTTGTATAAATAGGAGAGGCTTGTATTGGGATAAGAATAAGTATGAAGGTGTGTCAAAACACAGAAAATGAAACACAGGGACACAAAGGCACTGAGAATATTTATTGAATATGAATGAAATAAAAAAACTCTGTATCTCGGTGCCTCTGTGTTTAAATCTATTTCGTCACAGCCTCATGTTTTTAGTTATCAATCAATTCTTTAGGATGAAGATTTCATGTTTTGTTTGAATCTATTCAGTCGGTGATACCGCCCGAAGATGTCATAGAGATTTTCATTCAACCTTGGACGGGGACGCGAAGATTCTGTCATACATTGCTCTATTCTTGTATAATTTCCACAACTCAAGGTATCAACCAAGTCGGTGTCGTATAGCGCTTTCAAGTCAGGAAGCAGTTCGATGGCCCGAATATCCAACAGTTCGGCTGTGATCATTGAAATCAGAACACCACTGCAACAATAGCAAGAAGCTAAGTTGGGCAGGTAGAACTGTAGCAAACGATGAAACCAGTCGATCACTTCCGGGCGGCGTTCGGGTTCGTGTATGGCAATTAGCTTCACGGCTGTTACCACATAGGTGCGGGCATACATATCCAATCCCGGTGTTTGCATATAGTCATAAAGCTCTTCCAGATGTTCACGCCCTAAATAATAGATAGTCAGCGGGAAACATTCAGTAGCCAAATCGCCGAAATGGTATTCCAGGTATGCATCATTTTGTTTGAGCATTTCTAACACGACTGGAAGACTGTCCGGATTTTTCAATTCGCCCAAGAAGAACAGACTGTGTATTAATGCGGAATGATAATCTTGGTTCCACATTTCGTCTGTGATGGTATCACATGTACAACCTGTTTCATACAAACAGATTTGTTCGATGTCGTGCCTTAATTCTTCGTGCGGCAGGTTGAGGATTTCTTGCACTATCTCATCAGGAAATCCATAAGCATATTTCGGGTCATAGAAGAGATGGACCAACTGTTGGTGTTTTACCTGTAAGGTCGTTGGATATGCCCCGTGTTGATAGGAATATTTTTCATCTGGGAGTTTGTTCATTTTTTCGAGTCTGTCGAGCATGTTATTCCAAACTTCAGGATCGAAATCCTCTTTCTTTTCCACCTCTTCATCCTCGTCCTCATCCTCGTCTATCAGATCATATTTGAACTCATCGGGAGATAAATTCTGTTCCAAGATTGGTAAGTAGGTGTTTAACTCCAACATACTGTTGGCACATAAATAATACTTCCCGTCTTGTCCGAAAGGCATATCAAGCAGCGGAATATCTTCCGTGTCTTCTTCCAGCAGATATTGGCTGACGGCAAACGATTTGTGCGGACTGATACCCGCCTCTTCGGCAAATGCGATCGCTCCATAAATCAAGTTGTGTGCTTCCACGTAAGAAATCTCTTTTAGAGGAAAGATATTTCCTATGTTTTCTAGTAATATTTTGTATTCCTGTTCCTCTATGTGAAAACGGAGAAGCGAGTCTTTTACACCGAGGCAATAGGTATCTACCAGAAAAGCTCCGACGGTATAATTTCCGGTTTTATGCTGGCGGACAACCAACACGTAAGTCAAACCTTTCTTTTCCCAATCTTCTTGTACCCAGCAAGCCACGATGGGCAAAGAACGTCCTTTTTCCTTGATATATTTATTGCGTGAAAAAACAGGTGTTGCTTGTTGTTTCTTCTGTTTCTTCTGTTTCTTCTGTTTCTTCTGTTTCTTCTGTTTCTTTTTAGCCATATACTTATTTGTAAGTTACTCTTTGGGTTCTTTTAGATAACTCCAGCAATGAACTGGATGAACAAGATCAGGAAGACCATGGCAATGGGATAGACCGTAGCGTAGGCAATGCTGGGAGCCGAGCTGTCGGCCATCGAATCGGCTGCTGCCAGTCCGGGTGTGCTGGTCATTCCTCCAGCAATGGTTCCGAGCAGATCGAGGATATTTATTTTGAATACCCAGTATCCGAACACCAGGGCGACGATCATCGGAACGAGGGTGATGGCCATCCCGACACCAAACAGTGTCCAGCCGCTTTCCTGGAATGTAGCAACCAGATTACTTCCGGCCGATGTGCCGACTTCACTCAAGAAGAACAGCAGACCGAGCTGGCGCAAGAGCTGGTTGGCCGGTCCGGACATACTCCAAATAATAGGTCCGGTCTTTCCGATGGCGCTTAAGATAAGAGCCACCATCAGGATGCCTCCGGTCAGTCCGGGCGAGAAGGAGAAGCTGTCGGAGAAAGAGAGGCTCAGTTTTCCGAATAATACCCCCAACACGATACCCATCGCGATGGGAAAGAAGTCGGTATCCGAGAGTTTCTTTTCGTCGTTGCCCACATATTGACTCAATTCATCCAGGCTTTGTTTCTCACCAGCCACCATCAGTTTGTCGCCAAACTTGAGTGCCAGGTTCGGCTCGGCAATCAGATCGATGCCGCTTCGGCGCACGCGCGTCACGGTACAGCCGAACGAGCTTTGCAGGTTCAGTTCGCCCAACGTATGGCCGATGATGTTTTTATTGGTCAGCAATAACGATTGCAGTTCCTGCGTCTGTGTGAAAGGAATATCCTCGTCCACTTGCTCGCCGATCAGCAGCTTGACCTGTTCGAACGAGCGGTCGTTGCCCACTACACGGATCAGGTCGTCTTTCTTCAGTACCGAATGAGCCGTAGGGATGATAATCTCTGCTCCGTGCTTGATGCGCGAAACCACGGCGCCCGTCATGTTGCGGAACTGAAGCTGGGCGATACTCTTGCCGATGACCTTCTGGTTCTCTACCCGAAACGTGGCCCGGTTCAGCTCCGGGAACTGGCCCCGGCGTTCTATTTCCAACTTCCGGGCTTCGGCCTCGACATCAATCCGCAGCAGCTTGGGCAGCAGCTTGACGAACAGGATCACGCCGATCACACCGAAAGGATAGGCAATACCATAGGCGATGGATGCCGATGACGACTGGGTAGTATCGATGGCAACAGCCAGACCCGGCGTACTGGTCAGGGCTCCGGCTATCAGGCCCACGATGCTGGGCGTATCAATGCCCAGGGCATATTTGAAGATGATCCCGGTGATGCTGGCCGAACCGACGATGAGCAGTGCCAGGATGATGAGTGTTTTCCCTTTCGAACGGAAAGAATCGAAGAAACCCGGACCCGCCTGGATTCCGATAGTGAAGATGAAAAGCACCAGACCGATATCGCCTAAGGCTTTGGGAATGGTTACTCCGAAGTGCCCGAACAGCAAAGCGATGAAGATAACGGCTGATACATCGAGCGAAAGGCCTTTGATCTTGATCCGTCCCAGGATAAATCCGAGCGAGATGATCAGGAACAAGGCGAAATAGGAAGTCTGCAATAAAGATTCAAACATAATTGTGCAATTTGTTAAGATGTTATGAAGGTTTATTTTTTGCAAAAATAGGTATTTCAGTGGGATGTACAAGGTCATAGCCGGATTTCTTTGTACCTTTGCCTTGAAAATAGCACATTTGTCAATGTATAAAATCATTTGTTTGTATGAATAAATATGAGCAGCAGAAGATTATAGAGGTCGTATTATATATTCTTAATAAAACAGGTGGAATAGATTTCTATCATTTGTTTAAGATTATATATTTTGCCGAAATGAAACATTTGGTAAAATGGGGACATCGTATCTTATCTGATGACTTGTGTGCATTGGATTATGGCCCTGTGCCCACTATGTTGTATGATGCGGTGAAAGGGAAAAATGCAAATGGTACTATCTTAGCTGATTTGTTGAATCAGAATGTCCGGTTTGCGGGTAATGATGCTCCCAATGTATTGCTTCCTGAGGTTCCGGCGAATATGAATTACATATCAAAGTCTGAAGTAGAGGCTTTAGATGAGTCTATTGCCGAGAATGCCTGTCTTACTTTTGGACAGCTCAAGCAGAAGTCACATGATAAGGCCTGGTATGAAGCCTACCATAAGGAGAACGGAACCAATGTCATTTCTCCTATCACGATGCTGGAAGTCATGAATGCAGATGAATCTGTCATCGAGTATGTCAAGGAACAGTTGGAACTTGAAGGAGAGTTGATATGACAAAACTGTTTGATTTACTTGATGATGATAGTGCAAGGAATATTGCCAAAGATACAATAAAAATAGGAAACGTCTATCGGATCAAGATGGATGAAAAGAACGGTATAAAACCTAAAACAGGAGACAGTTCGCGAAATAAATTTTTTATTGTATTGGGCTTTGACCGTGATGGAAATGCTTACGGAGGAGTCATTATAAACTCTGGTATAAATCCGCATATCCCTCAGTCAATGAAAGACTGGCATATGCCGATAAAATGCAGTAAATATAGTTTTTTAGAGCACGATTCGTTTGTTGATTGTTCTAAGTTAAAAACGGTTTGCATTGAAAAGTTTGGGCAGTGGTTGTTTCTTGGGGTATTTTCATTGGAAGATGTGCAACTTATAACAGAAACCGTCAAGGAAAGTCCTAACGAAACGAAAGAACATCTGGCTATGTTTGGGTTATAACGGTTTAGTATTGTATAATGTAATTATTCAGTAGATAACTATATTTGTGAAGAGATACTTTATTTATTTAGGATATAACGGCAAATCCTTTTGCGGATGGCAGATACAGCCGAACGGCATGACCGTACAGCAATGTATTGAAGAAGCACTTTCGACCATCCTCAGACAGCCGGTTTCGATTGTGGGTGCCGGACGGACGGATGCCGGCGTACATGCCCGCCTGATGGTGGCCCATTTTGACTGGGCAGAAACTTTGCCTGACCCGGCTTTTCTGGCAGACAAGCTGAACCGCCTGTTGCCGAAAGACATAGTGATTTATCGGATTGTGCCGGTGATTCCTGAGGCACATGCTCGTTTTGATGCCACTTCCCGAACGTATCAGTATTACCTGACGATGCAGAAAGATCCTTTCCGCTATGATTTGGTGTACCGTTATCTGGGAAAACTGGACTTCGACCGTATGAACGAGGCTTGCCGGGTGCTGTTCGACTATGTGGATTTTACCAGCTTCAGCAAGCTGCACACCGATGTCAAGACCAACAATTGCCGTATTTATGAGGCAGGCTGGAAGCAGGAAGGCGATTTGTGGGTCTTCACGATCCGGGCCGACCGTTTCTTGCGGAATATGGTGCGTGCTATTGTGGGAACGCTGCTGGAAGTAGGGCGCGGCAAGATGTCGGTTGAAGGTTTCCGCCAGGTGATCGAAGCCAAAGACCGGGGCAAAGCCGGCACATCGGCTCCGGGACATGCCCTGTATCTGGTGAATGTGACTTATCCCGACCGATTATTCGAAGTATAACCAAACAAAAACTCAAGAAATATGTGGGTTCTTTATGCTTTTCTGTCTGCTTTCCTGCTGGGCTGTTACGAGGTGAACAAGAAGATGTCGCTCAACGGGAATGCAGTGATTCCGGTATTGTTCTTCAATACGCTGTTCAGCAGTCTGATATTTCTGCCCTTTATTGTGCTTTCCTATACGACAGATGTGTTGGACGGCTCGCTGCTCTATGTGCCCCGCGTGTCGTTTGAAACCCATGTCGCCGTATTCATCAAGGCCGTGATAGTCCTTTCCTCGTGGATCTTCGGCTATTTTGCCCTGAAGCATCTGCCGTTGACCTTGTCCGGACCAATCAAGGCGACGCAGCCGGTACTGACACTGGTAGGCGCGCTGGTGATCTTCGGTGAGCGGCTGAATCTGTATCAGTGGATCGGTGTGGCCTTTGCGGTCGCCTCGTTTTATCTGCTCTCGGTCTCGGGAAAGAAAGAAGGCATCCGCTTCACCCACAACAAGTGGATTTATTTTACCGTCCTGTCGGTGATGCTGGGCGCATTGAGCGGTTTGTACGACAAATACCTGATGGGTAGTCTGGACGTGATGACCGTGCAGGTGTGGTTTAACGTCTATCAGTGTGCCATCATGCTGGCGATCCTGCTTTTCCTGTGGTATCCACGGCGGAAACACACCACGCCTTTTACCTGGCGGTGGAATATTATCTTCATATCCGTCTTCCTCTGCATAGCCGACTGGGTGTATTTTTATGCCCTGAGTGATCCGGATTCGATGATTTCGATCGTCTCGATGATCCGTAGAAGTAATGTTTTAGTTACCTTTGCGGCCGGAGCTTTGTTCTTCCATGAAAAGAATCTGAAGAACAAGGCAATCGACCTGCTGTTGGTTTTGATAGGTATGATATTCTTATATTTGGGAACAAGATGATAAAGATAGAAGAACGTATGAAACGAATCGTATTATTATGCCTGCTGGTGATGAGTGTGTTGCCGTTGAAAGCGCAGGATATGGCAGCGGTGTTTATCGCGATGCCCGACGAATATGTTCCGCAACTGGAAGATGCCTGGCGGAAAGATCTGGTGGATTTGTATCGCTCCAACGGGAAAGCTCAGTTGAAGAATAACATGAATGGCTATTCTTCTTTGGAAAAACTGACAGACAATTATTTGCTTCTGCAATCGACCGAGCGGACTACTGTCGAGATGAAGCTCTTACCTTTAGTGAATAATACGTTTGTGATTTGCCAAATCGTGACGGTGAAAGGGCCGGTGGCCGATAGCCGTGTTTCTTTCTTTTCTCCCGACTGGAAACCGCTGGAAACGACCGATATGCTGACTCCGGTTGCAGCCGATTGGTTTATCCGGGAAGATGCCGACAAGCAGTCTGTCTCTTATCTTGAATCGACCTCCCGCCTGGATATGGATCTGTTCCGCTTCCAGCTGAGTCCGGACGATTATACCTTGACACAGGTTTATACGACTCCAGAGTATTTGGACAAAGAGACACAAAAGAAGCTGAAACCATTCCTGAAAGATGCTCCGAAAGTATTCACGTGGAAAAAATCCAGTTTTGAATAATAGCGGGGAGGTTTTACTCCTTGTCGCGTCGCAAATCGACGTAGGGTAGCGTTGCGTGTTAGCGCAATGTTGCGTCGATGGTCAGCGTAACGTTACGTCGGGTATTAGCGTAAGTAAGCGTCGACTAGTAGCGCACAGTTGCGCTAACAGCCGACGCTTACTTGCGTTTATTCTTTTTAGAAACTGAAGATGCGGCGTTTCAGCTTGCAATACCAGGATGTGCTGATGCCCATGTAGAGCGCGATGTATTTATCCGGAACGCGGTTGATGATCCATTTGTAATGCTCGTACAAATATTTGATAAATTCTTCGGCTGTATAAGATTGCAGGATGGCAAACATCATGTAGAGTTTGGAGATGATGACCAACATCGCACGCTGATAATAAGACGCGAAAAGCGGATAGCGAAGAGACAGGTCTTCGATCGAGACTCGCGAGAAACACAGCAGCTCACTGTCTTCGAGCGCCTTGATCTCGAAGCTGGAAGGTGTTTGGGTGATGTAACTGATTTCGGAAAGGAAAGGATACTGATCGTCGGAAGAGAAACCGGTGACACATTCCTTCCCCTTGTCTGTCATGAAGATATTGACGAAAAGCCCTTTGTTGATGAAATAGGCGTTCTGGCAGACTTCGCCGGTGCGGAGCAATAAATCGCCCTTCTTGAGCGTGATAACACGGGCATGACTCTTCAACTCATTCACAAAAACATCGTCTTGAGCCAGGGCCTCAGGTAAATCCGCCAGCAAACGCGTAAAAGGCTTCTCCGGATTCATCCGTTATTCTTCGAGCGTGAAAGAACGTTGACCAATCAGATTGCCGTCGGCAAAGATATCCACCCGATAAGTACCCGGAGACAAGAACTCTTCAATGTTCCAATACATCGTCACCGGAACTTCTTCGCCTTCGTATTCAATCATTTTCTTGATCGAATAATTGATGTCTTTGCCTTCGAACGTGAAGACATCGCCCCGGCTTTTCACCAGGATATCATCGTCGGGTTTCATGATGCGGACATAAACGACTTTTTCGCCGACCGGAGCTGTCACATTCTTGGCGATCTTGAAGTTGATGACAAATTGTTCCATCTTCTTGATCCGCTTGGCCAGTTTGCCGCGCGAATTGACCGGTGTGACTGAAATACTCGTTGCATCAAGTTTGCTGGCCAACGTTACCCGTTCGGTCAGCTTCTCTTTTTCCCGTTTCAGGCTGGCTGCCGTTGTAGAAGCCTGACGATATTTCTTGACTGCTTCGTTCTTTTCCACCTTCAGCTGTTCGTTTGCCCGGTTCAGTGAGTCGATCTGGATCACATAATTGCGCATGATCTTCCGCAAAGTAGCCAACTCTTTTTTCAGGCGGGCAATTTCTTTGGCATTGGTTGATTTGACGGTACGCAACTCTTCCATCAGGCGTTGTACCTTGGCTTGCTCGGTTGTCAATAAAGCGACCAGAGAGTCATTGCTGACACTGAATTTATATCCTTCGTATTGCAGGGAAAGCTCATTCAGGTCGTCGGCCATCATTTCCTTTTCCAAGTCGAACGACTGAGTCATTTCTTCCATTTGCTGTTGCTGATGGAATATATAATAAGCAGCTCCTGCTATCACCAAAATCAGAATAATAACTGCCAAAATCAGCATTGACATTTTATTTATCTCTTTCGTCTCTTTCTTTTCTGAATCCATACTCTTAAAGTTCCTAAAAATAAACACGCAAAAGTAGTATTAATTTAGTTATGAAGGAAAGCCCTCTCCGTATTTATATATTTTTAAGATGAAAACCTCAGATACTCCGGTTCATGCGTTCCAAATCCAGGCTGGAAGGCTTTTGATAAACCCGTAATCCGAAGGTGCCGATGACGGCAAACAGGTGTTCGAATACCTTGGCCTGCAGACGTTCGTAGGGAATCCAGTCCTTGTGTGTCGTGAAGAAGTACAGTTCGACCGGCAGTCCTTCAGGCAGGGGCTGCAACTGGCGGACCATCAGTGTCATTCCGGTATTCACTTCCTGCAAGCTCCGCAAGTAGCGTTCGATGTAATGGCAGAAAACATGGAGATTGACGATTTGGCCACCGGCTTTTTCCGCTTCGCTGATCCAACCTTGTGCGGTGAAATAGTCCATTTCGTCGGCAGTACAAAAGCGGATCGAGTTCATGTCAATGTGAAGCGACCGTTTGATGCGCCGGCCACCGCTTTCGCGCATGCCCCGCCAGTTCTGGAAGGAATCGCTGACCAAGGCGTATGGCGGAATCGTTGTTATCGTATTATCCCAGTTTTGCACCTTGACCGTATTCAGGGTGACTTCCTGCACGATGCCGTCAGCTCCATACTTCGGCATGGAAATCCAGTCGCCCGGACGAAGCATATCGTAGGCACTTAGTTGCACGCCGGCCACCAGACCCATGATCGTGTCTTTAAACACCAACATCAGAATAGCCGCCGAAGCACCCAGGCCGGTGAGCAGGCGACTAGGATCTTTATCCAGCAACAAGCTGAAAATGATGATAGCGCCGACTCCGATCACAACCATTTTCATCATCTGATAAACCCCTTTCAGCGGACGGTCTTTCAGTTTGTCGCTCCGGTTCGACAATTCATAAAGCGAAGAAATGACCGCATTGATCAGCCGCACTGTGACCACCACAATATAGATCTGCGAGAACATTAGCAGATAAGATAATAATGGCGACTGCGGCGGAAAGGCGAGGGGAAGCAACAGATAAATGACGATCGGCGGAATCAGGTGACAGGTATTGTCGAGCACCTTGTCGTTCAGTAGATAATCATCCCATTCAATCTTGGTCTTGCGAACCACTTTCCGGATCATCGGGATAATTCCCCGGCGACAGACATAATCGAGTATAAACGCAATCACCAGGATCGCTGCCATTGTTACTATTTGCAGCATGATGCCATGAATGCCCCAGGCATGCAGTGTATCCACCCATTTATTTGATAGTTCCATCATCATCTTTTCTTTTTCCGGCAAATTTACCATAAATGCTGATTCAATCGTCAGCGTCGGGACTTAAAATGAAAAAGGAGATACCTTTCTCTTCGAAGATATCTCCTTTTCAGTCGGGGGAATCAAATCCTTCTTTTCAGGCTTTCCAGCCACATGGCTGCATGCAGGTCCTGCCCTTTGGTAGAGAAATGGATGCCATCGGCCCGTTGCCAAAGCTGGTTCAGTTGGTCGGTGTCCGGTCCTAAGTAAATATCCGGATACTGATCGGCCAATGCCTTTTGTGCCGCCCGGATTTCGGCGCTGTTGCCGTTGTCTTCTTCCAGGCAATTCGGATGATAGCTGGCCTGTGCGATAACGATCGGCGCCTTGATGCCTCGTGAACGGAACACTTCGCGGATTGTCTCGAACATGCGGATATAATCAGCTTTCGGCGTATTCAGGATATTGTCGGTCTCGCCCTGGTGCCACAGGATATAATCCGGTTCGATCTGGTCTTTCTTCATTTGTTCAACGGTACGGATCAGCAGTTCGTGCAATTCGCCACCTTTAGCCCACGCTCCGATGCGGACACCGCCCACACCAATCGGGACGATTGTCACCTTTTCCGTCATTCCGGCTTCGATCAGCTTGTCGCCCAGTCGGGTCCAAACACTGCCACCTTCGCCTGTCGCCCCGATCAGCGGATCGGCAGCCCGGTATAATTTGCCGTCGTAGTAATTATAGACCGTCTTGGCAGGCTGATACAAACCCTGTCCGTGATTAGCCGAATTCGATTGCCCGAACGTGAATAGAACTATACTGCCTTTCGCCTGGTCTAAAGACTGCACCTGTTGGTTCTCTGCCCACTCTTTCAACATGTTCATGGCAGTAAACAAGACACCTGCCTCGCCCCGGAATGTGCCGGAACCTTTAGGTTCGCCACCCGGCGTGTACCATTCATAGAAACCTTGGTTGCTGACAATGCGTCGCAACATTGGTAAGATTTCAGCATAAGCTTCCCGGATAAAACCATTCTCTATCAGTGCCTGGATCATTCGTCCGCCAAACCAGGTCCAGTCGCCTCCGTTCTGATAGCCATATGGATACATGCCTACATTCTTGAATGAGCCGGCCGGATAAGTCGGATACATCGTCAGACCAATGGTCTGTGCATGCGCAGCCTTCATATTTTCCAGCATCTTCTGGTTGGCTTCTTTGATTTCCTCTTTCGAGAGCAGGCCAGCCAGGATGGCAATAGTGGTTCCGCCATGATAATAGATCTGATTCTCATCGAAACTGTCCGGGAAAGGAGAGCCGTCAAGATAGATATGCGGAATGAACTTGCGGTTCTTTTCGTCCCACAAGTGTGTGCGGATATTCTTCTTCAACTCGTCGCGCACCTGTGTCCACTTCTGTTGTTTGGCTGTATTGCTTTCCAGTTCCAGGTAATTGTTCAGTGCCAAGATCATCATGGCGTTGTCATAAATATCGATGGAAAAATGGGTATCCTTGTCGATCTCGACGCCCCACGGATGTTCTGGCTGCACATCGCCCCAGTCGGCTGTTGTCGCACCGATCAACAATCCGTATTGCTTGTTATACTTCTCGTTGAGGAGATATTCCAACGCCCATTCCATCCGTTCGAGGACCGTTTTACCTTCAATCTTCGTCTGCAGATAGGCCGTGTTGCCGCTCCGCTTTACATATTTATAAATAGCCTGGATCAACGAAGCCTCCTGATCCGTTTCCACGGTGTTCTTGTGTGCCGCAAAGCGAGGTTCCGTTTCCGACAGGCGATATTTATATCCACCTTCTTTTCCTATTTCCGCTTTCTTGATATCCAGGAAACCATCTACAATATCCCCGGTTTTCCCCTGGAAGTGAAAGAACGTATTCAGATTGGAACGGATGGCTTCGTCGGGCATGACTTCCATGGCCAGTTCGATAAAAGTATTATAGTCGCGTATCTAGACTTCGCCATATCCGTCGCCGGCATTAAATCCGCCGGATGCAACTTGGCGAGCCATCTGCTCCACTTGCGTCATTAAGCCTTCATTCAGAATTTGTTTCTGCAGTACATGAACTTCTTCGGGCGACGATTGTGCCGTCAGTGAGAACACCGAAAACAAACCGGAAATTCCAGCCAGTAAAAAAGGTTTAATCTGTATCATGATCTTTCGATTGTTTAGTTAATATCCTAGTTGCAAAAGTAGTTGGAAAAGCCAGAACCGGAACGATAATTTCTTCCGAATTAATTATACTATATTCTTTTTCCGTTGGCTGACGGAAGAAATCGGCCGAGCTCCTGTAGAATCAGGCAATATTTTATTACCTTTGCACAAATATTCTAATAAAGATAATCGCATGCACGAAAGACTTATCATTCTTGATTTCGGTTCGCAGACTACGCAGCTCATAGGCCGGCGCGTCAGAGAGTTGAATATGTACTGCGAAATCGTTCCCTACAACAAGTTTCCGCATGATGCAACAGATGTAAAAGGTGTGATCCTCTCCGGAAGTCCTTATTCTGTTTATGATGAAAGTGCCTTTAAAATTGATCTGAGTCAGATTCGTGGTAAATATCCGGTGCTGGGTATTTGCTATGGTGCACAATTTATTGCCTATTCATCCGGCGGAAAAGTAGAACCAGCCAACTCGCGCGAGTATGGCCGGGCCAACTTGACTTCTATTGATGAAAATGATCCTTTATTTAAAGGTATTCAGTCGGGTTCACAAATTTGGATGTCGCATGGTGATACGATCACACAGTTGCCAGACAACTTCAAGATCATAGCTAGCACAAATGATGTGCAGAATGCGGCTTATCATATTGAGGGTGAAAATACATGGGGCGTACAATTCCACCCGGAAGTATTCCATTCGACTGACGGAACCAAGTTACTCGACAATTTCTTGAATATCTGTGGTTGCGCCAAGGATTGGACTCCTGCTTCTTTCATTGAGTCGACAGTTGTCGAACTGAAAGAAAAGCTGGGTGACGACAAAGTGATTCTGGCTTTATCCGGAGGTGTTGATTCGTCGGTGACTGCTGTTCTGCTGAATAAGGCGATCGGTAAAAACCTGACTTGTATCTTTGTCGATCATGGTTTGCTGCGAAAGAATGAATTCGAAAACGTATTGCGCGATTATGAACATCTGGGATTGAACGTGATCGGTGTCAATGCAAAGGACAAATTCTATCGTGAGCTGGCTGGTGTAACTGAGCCGGAAAAGAAACGTAAGATAATCGGTAAAGGTTTCATCGATGTGTTTGATGAAGAAGCACACAAGCTGAAGGATATTAAATGGTTGGGACAAGGAACCATCTATCCGGATGTGATCGAATCTTTATCAATTACCGGAACAACAATCAAGAGTCATCATAATGTAGGTGGTCTGCCTGCAAAGATGAACCTGAAACTGGTAGAACCTTTGCGCCTGTTGTTTAAGGATGAGGTTCGCCGGGTTGGTATCGAACTGGGTATGCAGGAACATCTGATCAAGCGTCATCCGTTCCCAGGTCCTGGTTTAGGTATTCGTATTTTGGGTGATATTACACCTGAGAAAGTACGCATCCTGCAAGAGGCAGATGATATTTATATGTCATTGATGCGTGAATGGGGCTTGTATGACAAGATCTGGCAGGCAGGAGCAATCTTGTTGCCTATCCAGTCGGTTGGTGTGATGGGTGACGAACGTACGTATGAAAATACAGTTGCCTTGCGAGCAGTTACTTCGTCGGATGCTATGACAGCAGACTGGGCTCATTTGCCATACGAATTCCTGGCCAAGGTTTCAAACGAGATCATCAATAAAGTAAAAGGTGTCAACCGCGTAGTGTATGACATCAGCTCAAAACCACCTGCAACAATCGAGTGGGAGTAAACTAAGGCATTAACTTTTATCTGATTATTAACTTACAACAATATAGGAGATATATCTATGAAACAAGATATGATTATCATCTTAGACTTGGGTAGTCATGAAAACACGGTTTTGGCAAGAGCCATTCGTGCGTTGGGTGTTTATAGTGAAATCTATCCGCACGATATTACTGCCGAAGAAATCAAGAAATTGCCGAATGTAAAGGGTATCATTATCAATGGTGGTCCCAATCATATTATTGATGGTGTGGCTATTGATGTGCGTCCTGAGATTTATACATTAGGTATTCCTGTCATGTCTGCTGGACATGACAAGGCTTTGTGTGAGACAAAATTACCGGAATTCAATAATGATATGGAGGCTATTCAGTCGGCCGTTAAGTCATTTGTATTCGATGTATGTCATGCAGAAGCCAATTGGAATATGCCGAACTTCATCAACGATCAGATTGAACTGATCAGACGTCAGGTTGGCGACCGGAAGGTGTTGTTGGCTTTGTCGGGTGGTGTTGACAGTTCTGTAGTGGCAGCTTTATTGCTGAAGGCTATCGGTAACAATTTGGTTTGCGTACATGTAAATCACGGTTTGATGCGTAAAGGAGAATCGGAAGCTGTTGTGGAAGTATTCAAGCATCAGATGAAAGCGAACCTGATTTATGTAGATGCAACTGATCGTTTCTTGAATAAGCTGGCAGGTGTGGCTGATCCGGAACAGAAACGGAAAATCATCGGTGGTGAGTTTATCCGTGTATTTGAAGAAGAAGCCCGCAAGTTGGATGGTATCGATTTCTTGGGTCAAGGTACTATTTATCCGGATATTGTTGAGAGTGGTACAAAAACAGCCAAGATGGTGAAGTCTCATCATAATGTAGGCGGTTTGCCTGATGACCTGAAGTTCGAATTGGTTGAACCTTTGCGCCAGTTGTTCAAGGACGAAGTTCGTGCTTGTGGCTTAGAATTAGGTTTGCCTTACGAAATGGTATATCGTCAGCCGTTCCCTGGTCCTGGATTAGGTGTCCGTTGTTTGGGAGCGATTACTCGCGACAGACTGGAAGCTGTTCGGGAAGCAGACGCTATTTTGCGTGAAGAATTCCAGTTGGCTGGATTAGACAAGAAGGTTTGGCAATACTTTACGGTAGTTCCAGACTTCAAGTCAGTAGGAGTTAGAGATAATGCCCGTTCATTTGAATGGCCGGTTATCATCCGTGCTGTCAATACAGTGGATGCTATGACGGCTACAATCGAACCGGTTGATTGGCCTATCTTGATGAAAATCACAGATCGTATTCTGAAAGAAGTGCCGCATGTGAACCGTGTTTGCTACGATATGTCGCCGAAACCCAATGCGACAATCGAATGGGAATAAACAGATAGCCTTTTATAAAAAGGTATAGATTTAAAATTGATATGTAAAGTCTCAAGTGCGTTTCTGCAGTTGAGGCTTTATCTTTTATATGTAGTTGTATATTTGATTAAACATCTGGCTGCACATTCGCGGCAACTAATTCTTTTTATTCTGGCTTTAAACGAAGTAACCCATTAAATACTCCGCATTTATTGGGTTGTGTATTATTAATAACTCATATGCAATATGGTTATAAAAAAGCGGACATTCCGTTTGGTTTCCTTTCGAAATGTCCGCCATATAAATTAAAATAATGAGAAATTAGGCGAAGAATAGAATCATTAATTGAGCCGTCAATACACGTAAGAACATGGTTAACGGATAAACAGTTGCATAACCTACTGACGGAGCATCGTTTCCGGCTGTTGCATTTGAATAAGCCAATGCTGGCGGGTCAGTTGTACTTCCGGCAATTAATCCCATTAATGTGAAGTAATTGATCTTGAAGAAATAACGGGCAACACAACCAATGATCAGCAACGGAACAACAGTTATGATGAAACCGTAGCCAATCCACGCAACACCGCCATCGTTGACAATTGTATCGACGAAGCCTTCACCGGCACTTAAACCAACGCAGGCCAGGAACATCGCAATACCTACTTCACGAAGCAGCAGGTTGGCACTTTGTGTTGTATAGGTAATCAGCTTGTAGTGATAACCGAAACGGCTGATCAGGATCGCTACAATCAGCGGACCTCCGGCAAGACCTAACTTCACTGGTTGAGGAATACCCGGGAATGTAAATGGGATACTTCCTAAGATAATACCTAATGCAATACCAACGAAGATGGTGATCAGATTCGGCTCATTCAGACGCTTCATAGAGTTACCCAGTACTTTCTCTACATTTGATACGGCTGTTTCAGTACCTACCACATTAACGCGGTCACCGACTTGCAGACTTAAATTCGGTTTCGCAACCAAGTCAACACCGGCACGGTTGATTCGGGTAATGTTGATACCATATAGTTTACGCAATTTCAGGTCTCCTAAACGTTTTCCGTTCAGTTCCGGTTTCGTGATCAGGATACGGCGGTTGACAAACTGGCTTTCCATACGGATCCACTGCTTACGCTCCATGTCGATGGCTTCACCGATGAAGATCTTGATCTTTTCCGCATCTTGTTCTGTCGTAATCACGAAGATCTTATCGTTCTCGTGTAATACCGTATTAGCAGAGGCGATGTCGATTTGCTTATCGCTGTCTCTCCAGATTCGGGAAATAACGAAGTCGGTATGTTCGAGTAAAGAGGAGATTTCAGCTACTGTCTTATTGAAGATGGCCGGATTCTTTACAACCAGTGAAATCGGAATAGCTCCGTTGGCGTGTGAAGTCTCGGCTTGTTCGAGCTGTTCGTTTTCTTTCTGGAAAGAAATCCGGAAGATGTAACGGATAACGATAATAGAAAGAATGATACCAACAACACCCAGCGGATAAGCAACGGCATATCCCAGCGGAATAGAGTTCTCACTCACGCCATACATATCAGAATAAGCTTGCTGGGCAGCACCTAATCCCGGCGTATTGGTAACGGCTCCCGATAAGATACCGACCATTGTCGGAATAGGGATTCCTGTGATGAAGTGTATCACCAAAGCTGTAGCCACTCCTAATAAGACGATTCCTCCGGCCAACATGTTTAAGGTGACACCACCTTCCTTAAAAGAAGAAAAGAAACCCGGTCCTACTTGCATTCCGACTGAATACACGAACAAGATCAGACCAAACTCTTTGAAATAATGAATTACGTGCGGATTAATGGTTATTCCGAAATGTCCCATGATAATCCCAACAAACAACACGAGCGTGATACCCAGGGATACTCCGAAAACCTTTATTTTCCCCAATTGGATACCCGCTGCAATCACAAAAGATAACAACAGAATGGAATGCCCAACTCCTTGGCCCCATATCAAATCATTAATCCAATTCATACTAATACCATTAAAAAACTTAAATTCCTCTAATAAGTGGGCAAAGGTAATACTATTTTTTTGTTTCAACAACATAAAGTCTTAACTTCACCCGATAAAACATAAAAAAATGAAACACCTTATCTTTTTATTAATCTTCAGTCTGGCGGGAGTTTTTGCCTGCCCGTTGAAAGCCAATGAACCGGTTGTTACGATTACAACCAATGTAGGAGTGATGAAAGCCAAGTTGTACGACAATGTTCCGAACCATGTGAAAACGTTCATCGAACGGGCCAAAAAAGGAGAATATAACGGAACACTTTTTACGCGGGTGATTAAAGATTTCATGATACAAGGCGGTGCACCTGATTCCCGAAATGCTTCTCCGGGAGCGCGGATTGGTTTCGGTGATAAAGATGCCGAGATCTTGCCAGAACTTCGTCCGGAATATTTTCATAAGAAAGGTGCACTGGCGGCTCCGCGGCAGAATGATGACGTGAATCCGGAAAAGAAATCGGATATGTCGCAGTTCTTTATTGTGGAAGGAAAGGTTTACCGAAGCGGTGAATTGGATACCTTGGAAAAAGTAAAGAATTATGCAATCCGAAAGAAAGCACTCGATTTATATTATCGTCCGGTAAAAGTACAGTTGCAGATGCTTAAGATGGATAATCCGCGCGAATATAATAAGCGGGTTGCGGCGATCAATGCCAAAATCGACTCGATGATTCTGGCAACACCCGGTCATCTGGTATTTACCGACGAACAGAGAAAAGCCTATACGACAGTAGGCGGCTGCCACCATCTGGATGGTATTTATACGATTTTCGGCGAGCTGACAGAAGGGTTTGAAGTATTGGATCAGATTGCTGCCCAGAAGACAGATAAGTATGACCGTCCGCTGAAAGATATCCGCATCGTTAGTATTACAGTAGAAAATGAATAAGTATGCTGAAAAGAGATTTTATCATGGTACAGATTGAAGAGTTGGGCAAGGCGCTTGCCCGGCTCGTGTTCAATCGGAAGAGCGGGAAAGATCTGGATAAGAATCCGGACCTGATCGAACAGGCTTTCACGGCATTGAAGACGGATTCGGCTTTTTTGCTGGGGCATTCGCCGGAAGAAATCGAACAGGCCTTGAACCAAGACGACGGCTGCGGGTTACAACGCCTGGAATTGGCGGCCAAACTCCTGATCGAAGACAGTTATGTATCCAGCCTTCCTTTTCCTTTATTAAATAAGGCGCAGGAACTTCTCTATTATCTTCAGATTCACGATTCCACCTATTCTGTCGAACGGATGATGCTTTTGCAGGAAGTGGAGCATGAATTGAACCGGCAGGGATAATCGTTCCTGATTTTCCCTACCGGTATGCTGTGGTTCTTAGAACCATTTGATCTTCTTGAAAAGGACGAATGATAAACCTGACAAAACGACGGAAGCAATGACAATCCAAGCAAAGGCATGCGGCATCTCTTCCAGATGAATATCTACGTTCATTCCATAGAAACTGGCTATTAACGTCGGAATCATCAGCGTGATGGAAAGACTGGTCATACGTTTCATGATGACGTTGACGTTGTTGGAGATGATGGAAGCGAAGGCATCCATGGTTCCTGTCAGAATATCACTGTAGATGTTGACGGTGTTGTAGGCCTGTTTCAGCTCGATCACTACATCTTCCACCAGATCTGCATCCAGATAATCCGTATCACTGAAGATTGTCTTCAGTTTTCCGATCAGTACTTCATTGCCACGGATGGAGGTATTGAAGTAAACCAATGTCTTCTGTAGTTTCATCAATCGCAGAAGATCTTCGTTCTTGATGCTTTTCTCCAGTTCTTTTTCAGCTGCCGTTACATCTACATTGATTTGTTTCAGGTATTTCAGGAACCAGACAGCCGATGAATAAATCAGGCGGAATATTAAGTCGAGCTTGTTTCGTACCAAGACACTTTTCTTCCGGGTATGCTCGATGAAATCTGTCAGCATTTCCGAATGATAGTAGCAGATCGACACAATAATGTCGTTGTTGGTAATTACACCGAGTGGGACCGTCGTGAAAGGAATACCCGCCACGTCGCTCTGTACCGGAATACGTAAGATGGTAAGCAACCAGTCTCCTTCTATTTCCGTGCGTGAACGTTCGTCCACATCCGCAATGTCATCCAGAAATGATTCGGGAACACCCAAGGTTTTAGTCAGAAAATCGAAATCATCAGCATCCGGGCATTCAACATTCACCCAGCTGTTTGGAAGCCACTCTTGCTTTTCTACCAAGCCGGCTTCTCCACAATAAAGATAACCTCTCATCTTATTGCCTCCTTTCTCTTTTTAGGCCCGAAAAGAGGCATCTTCGAAATGTCTCTTCCGGAGTTAATAAATCAAATTACACGTTCGCGAATTGGAATCATCCATATTAGTCTTGTTTTCTGTCCAAACGATTCCGGCTGTTCATGCCGGGATACGATCGTTTTTCTTTATTATGGCGCAAAAGTAGTCATTTATTTTACATGTCCCAACAAGGCTGTTTGCCCTATAAAGTTTTTATGCCACATTTAATATCCTTTTGCCAAAACCTGTTATCTGGTTTCTATTCCTATCGGTGTCGTCTGTCAAAGATCTTATTCCAGTGACCAATTCTTTAATCCACGCCGTGGTTTACTTAGTTCACGTCGTGGTTTAAGTAGTTCACGCCGTGGATTAAGTAGTTCACGCCGTGAACTAAAGAATTGTTCAGGAATACGAAAAGAATTTTTGCCTTTAACAGGAAGAATACGCAAGAGTGGTATATTTTTTGAAGGAAGATAAACAAAAGGGGATTTTTGTCAGTTTTGTATATGAAGCTGGTTTCAGAGATTCCAGATGGATTAATGATTAGAATTAAAAAGGATATGCAGTTAGATTTCAATCCGATTACCGTCGATGACAAAAAGACGATCACTTCTTTTACGTTGTCTTCTCCGTTGCGCAACTGCGATTTGGCTTTTTCCAATATGTGTAGCTGGCGTTTCCTGTATCAAAGTGAGTTCGCTGTCTATAAGAACTTTCTGTTGATACGTTTCCGCATAGAAGATAAAAACCGGATCGCTTATATGCGACCTATCGGAAATGGCGATTTCAAGGACGCTTTATTGCAGTTGGAAGAAGATTCCTGGCAACACGGGCATCCGTTGCTGATGCTGGGTGTGACACCTGTATCGAAAGATTTGCTGGAAGAGGCTTTCCCGGGCGAGTTTACTTACATTCCCGAGCGGGATTACTTTGATTATATTTACTTGCGTGAGGATTTGGCTACACTGAAAGGTAAGAAATTCCAGGCAAAGCGGAATCATGTTAATAAGTTCAAGAAACAATATGCGTACGAATATGTCCCTTTGACACCTGAACTGATACCCGAATGTCTGGAACTGGAAGCGAAATGGTACAAGGCAAACCGTACGGATGCGGATCAGGAAGAGTTGAGAGAAGAACGGCAGTCGATGATTTTTGCTCTTCAGCATTTCAAGGAACTGGATCTGATGGGCGGAGCAATCCGGATAGACAATCAGTTGGTGGCATTTACCTTTGGTTCGCCTATCAATCAGGATACGTTTGGTGTGCATGTCGAAAAGGCGGATACCCATTACGATGGAGCTTACAGCATCATCAATCAGGAATTTGCTTCCCGTATTCCCGAGCAATACCTTTATATAAATAGAGAAGAAGATCTGGGTATTCCCGGTTTGCGGCAGGCGAAGTTATCCTACAATCCGACGATATTGCTTCCGAAAGCCGCCGTTATCAAAAAGATTAAATCGGAATAAGGCCTATGGAGCGGAAAAATCAAATCATCCAGCTTTGGCGGTGTTGCTTCGAAGACAGCGAAGATTTTATCCACCGTTTCTTCAGTCAGGTTTATCAGGATCAAAATGCCTGGACGCTGGAGAAAGACGGGCGAATCGTCTGCGCCATGCAGTTGCTTCCTTATACCATTAATTATTATGGACAGTCGGTTCCGGCTACCTATATATATGGTGTCTGTACACATCCGGATTATCGTCGGCGTGGCTATATGCATCAGCTGTTGGAACAAGCTTTTATACGCTTGAAAGAGCAGGGTAGTGGATTGGCTTTTCTGATTCCGGCCCACGAATGGCTGTTCGATTGCTACCGGAAATCCGGTTTTACCGAAGCCTTTGGTTGCCGGCATGCGACCCAAACATATCCGGCAATTCCTCCGTATCCGCTTGCCGGAGTGGAAGAGTTAACGGTTTCTGATCTGTATGCTGGCTGGCGTTATCTGGATCGGAAATGGCGAGAAGAACCGGTTTCCATATTACATTCGTGGGAAGATTTCCAGTTCCTTTATCAAGATGTTATAGCCAGTGATGGAAAATGTTTCCTGTATCGACAGGGAGATGAGATACAAGGTGTACTGATGGCTGTACCTTCCGGAGAAAAACTCTTCCTGCCCGAATGGAAAGCCGATACGGAATCAGTACGTGGTGCCTTATTTCAGGCTGCAGCAGCAGTCTTTCAGCGGCAGGAAATCGACTATCGTTTGCCGGGAAAGACAGCACGATATGGAATGGCACGTATTCTCTCTCCTGAGCGATTCCTATCGCGTTGGAAAGAGATGCATCCTGACAAACCATTGACGGACGAAACCTGGCAAGCATGGTCTGTCCGGGAACAGACAACATGCTTACTGGATGAACCGGAATCGTCCGGTTATATGCGGTTAATGATGGACTGAAAACCTTATTCTATCTGATATAGTTTCAGTTTGTTGTAGAGAGTCTTTCGGTCAATACCCAACATTTGTGCTGCTTTCGTCTTGTTGTTACCGCATTCCTGCAAAGCCTTTCGGATAAGATCAATCTCATGGTTTCCGTCACGCAACTGAGAGACGGAATGTTTGGCTTGCGGCGTTTCGCGGAGTTCGTCAGGCAATTCGGCACAAGTGATGAAGCGTCCTTTGGCCAGCAAGGTAGCATAGCGGATCACATTCTTCATCTGGCGTAGATTGCCGGGCCAGCTGTACGACTGGAAGAGACGGATTGTTTCGGCATCAAAACCGATGATATCTTTCTTCAGCTCGGCATTGGCCAGATCCAGAAAATTATTGGCAAACAGCATCAAGTCTTCCTGACGTTCGCAAAGGTCTGGAATCCGGATGGTGAATTCATTGATTCGATGGTACAAGTCTTCTCGGAAATCTCCTTTTTCAATGGCTTGACGCAGATTCTCGTTCGTGGCAGATACCAGACGAACGTTGATGGTGATCTCCTGATTACTGCCGACCGGCCGAACTTTCCTTTCCTGCAGGGCACGCAAGAGCTGGACTTGCACTTCGTAAGTCAGGTTACCGATTTCGTCGAGGAAGATTGTTCCGCCTTGTGCCGCAACAAAAGCACCGACTTTATTGTCGATGGCTCCGGTGAAAGATCCTTTTACATGACCGAAGAATTCAGAAGCAGCCAGATCTTTGGGAATAGCACCGCAATCGACAGCCACAAAAGGAGCGTTGGCCCGATTACTTTGCTCGTGAATCCGGCGGGCAACATATTCTTTGCCGGTTCCGCTCGATCCTGTGATCAATACCGACATATCCGTAGGTGCAACCAGCCGGACATGTTCATACATTGAGACGACCGCTTGGCTTACTCCTTCTATATACGGGTTCGAAACAGCATTTCCGGCAGCAGTCTTTGTACTTTTGCCGGTTGATAATTCAGGTACTTTTATGGTTTCTTTGATCTTCGTCAGCAATTCTTCCGGGTTGACTGGTTTGGAAATATAATCGGATGCTCCCAATTTGATCGCTTGTACGGCCGTATGGATATCGGCATAGCTGGTCATCATAATTAAGGCCACATCCGGATGTGTTTCTTTCAGCCATTTCAGCAATTCGATTCCATCCTGGTCAGGTAATCTCAGATCTGACAGGACCAACTGAAATGACCGGCTATCCAAACACTTTTGGGCGTCAGAAACAGACGTCTGGGATTCTACAAGAAACCCTTTTCTGCCCAGCCAAGTCTTTAGCATTAGTGAAAAAGTAACATCATCTTCTACAATCAATATAGATGGCTGCATACATATACGTTTTTTTCTTTTGACAAATATACAATATTTCATAGAATCCACCTACTAGAATCAAACAGAATCATGTACATTTGTAAAATAAACAGAATAAAGATGTATTTATGACGATTCAACAACTGGAATATATCTTGGCGATTAATAAATTCCGCCATTTTGCCAAGGCTGCCGAATACTGCCGGGTAACACAACCAACGCTGAGTATGATGGTACAGAAGTTGGAAGACGAGTTGGGAGTGAAGTTGTTTGACCGTTCTTCGCAGCCGGTTCGTCCGACATCGGCCGGTATGAAAGTATTGGAACAGGCCCAGCGCGTCTTGTATCAGGCTTCACTGATCAAAGACATTGTAACGGAAGAGAAAGATTCGGTCCGAGGTTCTTTCCGGCTGGCTGTCTTGCCAACCATTGCTCCTTACTTATTGCCGCGTTTCCTGCAACATTTGGCGGAAGAACACAAGGATTTGGATATACGGATCCAGGAAATGCAGACGGCTCCCACTTTATCTGCTTTGCTGAAAGGAGAAATCGATGCTGCCATTATCGCCAATCAACCGATAGAGAGCGAACTTCAGGGCCATTTTCTTTATTATGAGGAATTCTTCGGCTATGTATCGCGCAACGAACCTATTTTCGAAAAGGACAAAATCCGGACAACGGATATTAACGACGAACGTTTATGGTTACTTGACGAAGGACATTGCTTCCGCGATCAGTTGATGCGTTTCTGCCAGCGGGAGAAAGCCCGGGTTAATCAGGCGGCTTATCGTTTCGGTAGTCTGGAAACATTCATGCACATGGTGGAAAGTGGTTATGGAATGACATTCATTCCGGAACTGGCTACCTTGCAACTCAGTCAGGAACAACAGGAAATGGTACGTCCGTTTGCTATTCCCAAGCCGACACGTGAAATCTATTTCGTTACACGGAAAGACTTTATCCGTCATTCCTTATCCAAGATCTTGATAGAGCATATTCAAGAAGCCGTTCCCAAAGATATGCTTCGTCTGAGAGCCGGACAAAAGGTTGTCTGATCAGTATGGATTCGGAAAAATATCATTTTCTGAAGAAAAATATTACTTTTTTCTTGTTTTTACGGAAAAATCGTTATTTTTGCCCCGTAATTAAAAACGAACAAATAAAGATGACTCGATTTAGCTTTACATATTACTTTTATTACTTTTACTTTTATAGCAAGGTAAAGGCAGGAGTTTGTATGTAAAGAGTTGATGATAGTTTGTATGTATCAATAATCAGATATAAAGTCCTGCCGGAATCCGGTGGGACTTTTTTATTATCTGGTAATTCGAGCCTGAAACTCAAATCCAATAAAAGACAAAAGAAACGTAACAATGGAAAGAAAAGTAGCAATTCAAGGAATAGCCGGTTCGTATCACGATATCGCAGCTCGCAGGTACTTTGAGAAGGATGAAGTGGAAACCATTCCCTGCAATACCTTTCGGGATGTCATTACGACTATCAAACGTGATCCTTCTATCTTGGGCTTGATGGCGATTGAAAATACCATCGCCGGAAGTTTGTTGCAGAATCATGAGTTGATCCGCGAAAGTGGCATTAGCATTATCGGAGAATACAAATTGCGCATCTCTCATTCACTGGTAGCATTGCCGGGAACAAAGATCGAAGATGTAAAGGAAGTCAATTCGCATCCGATCGCATTGATGCAGTGTACGGAATTTCTGGATACGATTCCTTATGCCAAAGTTGTCGAGAAAGACGATACGGCTTCGAGTGCTCGTTGGATTGCCGAGAACCAGTTGAAAGGTCATGCTGCGATTTGCGGCAAACTGGCTGCCGAAATTTATGGAATGGAAGTATTGGCTGAAGGAATCGAAACCAATAAACGGAACTTCACCCGTTTTCTGGCGATTGCCGATCGTTGGACGGCCGATGAGATGATGAAAGATTCTATCAAGAATAAAGCATCTCTTGTATTTGCCTTGCCTCACACAGCCGGCAGCCTTTCCAAGGTTTTGTCTGTTCTTTCTTTCTACGACATGAATCTGACAAAGATACAATCATTACCGATTATTGGCCGTGAATGGGAATATATGTTCTATATCAACCTGACTTTTGTGGATTATACCCGATACAGACAGGCGTTGGATGCGATCCGGCCATTGACAAAGGACTTTAAAATATTAGGTGAATATGAAGAAGGAAGACAAGGTTTGTAAAATCGTTCCTGCCGAACGGGTGAACAGCGTACAGGAATACTATTTTTCCAAGAAACTCAAGGAAGTGGCAGAAATGAATGCTGCCGGGAAAAAGGTGATCAACTTAGGTATCGGTAGTCCGGATTTACCTCCTTCCGAACAAACGATCGAAACCTTATGCCGGCATGCCCGCAATGCCAACGAACACGGTTACCAGCCGTATGTGGGAATTCCTGAATTGCGCCAGGCATTTGCCGACTGGTATAAAACCTGGTATCAGGTAGAGCTGGATCCGAAGTCTGAAATACAGCCGCTGATTGGTTCAAAGGAAGGTATTCTGCATATTTCGCTGGCTTTCCTGAATCCGGGTGATGGTGTGTTGGTTCCGAATCCGGGTTATCCGACGTATAGTTCGGTCAGCAAATTGGTACAGGCGAACTTGATTCCGTATGAACTGAAGGAAGAGTTAGGCTGGCAACCGGATTTCGATGAACTGGAAAAGATGGACTTGTCGAACGTGAAGTTGATGTGGACGAACTATCCGAATATGCCGACCGGAGCAAATGCCAGTATGGAACTGTATCAAAAGCTGGTTGACTTTGGTAGAAAGCATGGTATTATTATATGTAACGACAATCCGTATAGCTTTATCCTGAACGAACATCCGTTGAGTATTTTGAGTATTCCGGGAGCAAAGGATATTTGTATTGAACTGAACTCCATGAGTAAAGCGCATAATATGCCGGGCTGGCGTATGGCGATGCTGGCATCCAACAAACAGTTTGTCCAGTGGATACTGAAAGTGAAGAGTAACATTGATTCAGGTCAGTTCAAACCGATGCAACATGCGGCAGTTGAGGCATTGGCCGCTCCAAAGGCCTGGTATGATAAGATGAACGAAACGTATCGCAGCCGTCGGGCTTTGGCCGGAGAAATCATGCATACCTTGGGTTGTACTTACGATGAGAACCAGGTCGGCATGTTCTTGTGGGGAAGAATTCCCGATATATACAGCAGCAGTGAAGAACTGGCCGACAAGGTTTTGTATGAAGCGAATGTCTTCCTTACACCGGGATTTATCTTCGGTAGTCAGGGAAACCGTTTTATCCGGATCTCGCTTTGCTGTAATAACCAGATGTTGCAGGAAGCTTTAACTCGTATTCAGAAAGTCATTAAATGAAGTCTAAATAATAAAAAAATATAGTCATGGAAGAGATGAAATTAGAATCTATTTTACTACCGGGAATTGATCCGCAGCGTCCGATTGTTATTGCTGGTCCTTGTAGTGCTGAATCAGAAGAACAAGTATTGGAAACAGCCAAGAATTTGGCATCCAAAGGCATTAAGATATTCCGTGCCGGTATTTGGAAACCGCGTACCAAACCCGGAGGATTCGAAGGAATCGGCGTGATTGGTCTGCCGTGGTTGAAGAAGGTCAAAGAAGAAACCGGTATGTATGTAGCTACCGAAGTCGCTAACAAAGATCATGTCTTCGAAGCATTGAAGGCTGGAGTTGATATCTTGTGGATCGGAGCTCGTACAACGGTTAACCCGTTTGCAGTACAGGAAATTGCGGATGCTTTGCGTGGTGTAGATATTCCTGTTTTGGTAAAGAACCCGGTTAATCCGGATCTCGAATTGTGGATCGGAGCTTTCCTGCGTCTGTATGGTGCCGGTATCAAGCGTCTGGGTGCTATTCATCGCGGATTCAGTTCTTACGATAAGAAGATCTACCGCAACTTGCCTTTGTGGCATATTCCGATTGAACTGCGTCGCCGGATGCCGAATCTGCCGATCTTCTGCGATCCGAGCCACATCGGTGGTAAACGCGAACTGATAGCTCCGCTTTGTCAGCAGGCAATGGACTTGAGTCTGGATGGTTTGATGATCGAATCGCATTGTAATCCGGATGCTGCCTGGAGTGATGCTGCCCAGCAGATTACACCTGATGTATTGGATTACGTACTGAACTTGCTGGTGATCCGTGAATCAACCCAGACAACCGAGAATTTAAGTGCTTTACGCCGCCAGATTGATGGTATCGACGAACAGGTATTGGAGTTATTGGCAAAGCGTATGCGTATTTCAAAGGAAATTGGTGTTTACAAGAAAGAACATAATATGCCAATCCTGCAATCTCCGCGTTACAGCGAGATTCTGGAGAACCGTTCCGATATGGGACAGCAGATGGATTTGAATACCGACTTTATCAAGAAGATATTAAGTCTGATTCACGAAGAATCTGTCCGCCAGCAAATGATTATTATGAACGAAGAACAAGAGCAAGAACAAAAATAAGACGTCACGATGAAGATTCTGATTTTAGGAGCCGGGAAAATGGGCTCTTTCTTTACGGATTTGCTTAGCTTTGACCATGAAGTCGCTGTTCTGGAAAAAGATCCGAAACGGATGCGCTTTATTTATAATGCAGTCCGGATGCAACAGGTGGAGGAAGTGAAGGACTTTGCTCCGGAACTGGTGATCAATTGTGTGACATTGAATCATACGATTGATGCCTTCCGGGAAGTATTGCCTTACTTGCAGCCGTATTGTATCATTGCCGATATTGCTTCGGTCAAGACGCATTTGAAGGAATTTTACGAGACTTGTGGTTTTCCGTATGTGTCAACACACCCGATGTTTGGGCCGACTTTCGCCAATCTGGGAAATCTGGAGAAGGAAAATACCATTATCATCTCGGAAGGCGATCATCTGGGAAAGATCTTCTTCAAAGATTTATACGGTCGCCTGCATCTGAATATCCGTGAATATACGTTTGAAGAGCATGATAAAGTGGTGGCTTATTCGTTGGGTATTCCTTTCGCTTCGACCATGGTCTTTGCGGCTACGATGAAACATCAGGATGCACCGGGTACGACTTTCAAGCGACACATGAAGATTGCCCGTGGCCTGCTTTCGGAAGATGATTATCTGTTGACGGAAATACTGTTTAATCCGCTGACTCCGAAGCAGATCGAACGGATTCAGGAGGAATTGAATACGCTGCTGGATATTATCAAGAATAGAGATACGGATGGTATCAAGACGTTCCTGGCCAAGATACGGAAGAATATTGAGTGATCAGCACTCATTCATAGACAAGAGAAGCCATGCGTTGTTTAACGTGTGGCTTTCTTGTATCCGTTCTGTCAAGACATCGCCACCTACCTGAAGCGCACACCGCGCTCCACCTGAAGCGGAACATGCGCTCCAACTGAAGCGCACTGTGCGCTCCACGTGGGTGGTGAAGTGAGAATAGAGAAGGTAAGGGGGAATGGATGGATCAGGTGGCACATCGTTTGCCGGTGTGTGCAGGCTAATCTCTCAGGGCGGATTCAATGGGTCGGGAAAAGAATGTGAATCGGCTTTGTCCATTGCGGTTTCTCTTTGATTATAAATAATCTATTGGTAATAAGATGAATAGTTGAATAATTGGCTGTCAAAATGTCCAATTGCTTTTTTGCCCTTATCTGTATAAACATCTACTTTTGCCCTGTAAACTTATTAAATCGATAGTTATATGGTATCAGGAAAAACAATGATTCTTGGGATGATGGGAATCGCATGCAGCTTGTTGATGGCTTGCAGCAGTAAGCAGAAAGAGTATTTAGGAGAAATGCCGGTTATTGCTGAGAAAGTAACGTTGCCTACGGGGGATTTGATAGTGTGTGATTTGGCGAAAGCGACGGATACCTTGGATGTTCCTTTGAGTATGCTGACGGAAGAACTGCAGATCGTTCCACTCGATAATCGGGATGAGGCGCTGGTGGGCGGTTGGGTACGCACAACTGTTTCCGACAACTATATTCTTGTCAGCAATAACAGGCAGGTTCCTTATAAATTATTCGGACGAGACGGGAAGTTTATTTGTACCGTAGGCTCGTTTGGGCAGGGACCGAATGAATATCAACTGACGTATGCCGAACAACTGGACGAAGCGCATAACCGCATTTATATTATGTCGTGGAATGCGGAGAAGATTCTGGTATTCGACCTGCAAGGAAATCCGCAACCGTATATCCCGCTGAATACACGTGTTCCTAAAGGGAAGTTTCGGGTGAATACGGCCGATTCGACAGTGATCGTTACCAAACTTCCGTTTGAAGGAAGTGCTGAAATGGTTTGGGTACAAGACATGCACGGCAACCGGAAACAGAGCATTGCTCCGGGACATTTGATGGCTCCACGAGATTTTAGCAACGAAGTCATGGATGCACGCAATACGTCGGCGTATGATGTGATGTTCTTAATAATCATGCCGGAAGCTAAACAAGACTCGTTATATCATTATAACTTGGAGAAGAACCGGTTAGAGCCTCGGTTTACGACGCTATTTACCGGAGAGAAAATGCCTTGGCACGGATATACCGAATTGCCGCGTCATTTTATGGGTGATGTTTCTTTCCCGGTACAAGTCAGTGAAACCTCTTTTCAAGGTTCGGCTCCGGCTTATTATATCGTCGATAAAACGACCTTGAAAGGAAACTTCATGCGGCTGAAGAATGATTTTCTCCACATCTCGGCATGGCCGAGTTTTTCCAACGGTTATTATACCGCCAATATGGAACCGATGGCACTGAAGGAACAATTGGAAGAAGCCTTGGAGGAGGAAAACTTGGACGAATCGGTACAAGCCCGCATCAAAGCTTGCCTTTCTTCTTTGGATGAGAATGGAAATAATGTAATTTTACTGGCAAAGCTGAAGAATTAATACGAGTGTTTATGCAATACATGGCGCGACTGCTGTTGGTAATGGGTATTTGTTGGGTGTGGCTGCTGACTGGCTGTACGGATGCGCCGCGTCATTTGCTGGATCAGGCGGAAAGGGCTTTTGTCGCTTCGCTTGATAGTGCGGACTTTTACCTTTCCCAGATTGAACATCCGGAGAAACTTGCCCTGAAAGAGCAGTTGCGCTATGCTTACCTGAAAGGAAAAATCGAATTTTATACACTTGGAAGCCTGTCGGATTCTCTTCTGCTGGAAGCAAATCGGATGGCAGAGCAGGAGAAAGATTCGTTTTATATCAGCCAATTGCTTTGGTTGGATATACAGCGGAAGAGTTATTACGAAAAACCGGATTCGGTGCTGCTGCTGAGTCAGGCATTACAGGAAAATTATCCACAGATGGCCGATTCTCTGGCTTTTTATATGCATTACTACCGGCAGCAAGCCTATATGCAAAAAGGAGAATTGGAGCTAGCTTTGCAGGAATCGGAAAAAACCTGTGCCTTGGCTTCCGATTCGATCCGTTATATCCAGGCAACGGTATTTCGTATCCGGACTTTGCAGGCATTGAATGAAGACGGGAAAGTAGACAGTCTGTATGCGATGTTGGCAAATTATATGCCGGATACCGAACGGTTCGATGTGATTAGTAACATTGTTTATACCCATCAGATGTCGTGGCTGGAACAGAACGAACGATGGGGCGATGCCTTGCTGCTGAATGCTCGGTTGAAAGAATCTCCCAAGCTACGGGCTTCCCGTAATTTTTATCTCAAGGCCCAGGCGTTTGAGGATTTGAGACAAGTAGATTCGGCTTTGTATTATTACCGGAAAGCAGAACAAGGCTATTCACCGGCCATTGCCAGCCGGGCTTCTTCCCGCCTGATGCATTATTATCTTTCTTTACATGACGTGCGGAAAGCATTTGACAGCATGAAGAAATCGCAATTGTTGGATGCGTCTTTGTTTTCGGATATCGACTATGAGGTGGATATTGCCCAATTCAAACGCACCCAACTGGAGAATGAATTGTATCAGATCAAACTGAAGCGGCAGCAACAACAACTCTGGTTGTTGGCTTCGTTGTTGGGTTTGGTGTTGTTGCTTGCTTGGATTATATTCTTTTATTTGCGCATCAAGCGGGAACGGGCATTGGCTGAAGTCCGCTTGCAAAACAAGAAAGTGGAAGAAGAAGCCCGTATCCTGCGGTATCAAAACGAGTTGTTGAAGAAAGAAACAGAAATCAGTCTGTTGCGAGAGAAAGAAGCCTGGCAGATGTCGAAGGTTACCGATTTGCGCGAAGTCCTTTTCCGTCGTCTTTCTTTTTACAGCAAACTACCTTCGTTACAAGGTGATCGTGCTGCCGGAACACACGAGAAGATCCGGTTGACCGATGAGGAATGGAAGGAAATAACAGAGTCGGTCGATGCTGTATTCGACGATTTTACCCGGCGTTTGCATGAGTCTTTCCCTGCTCTTACTCCGAAAGACGTCATATTCTGTTGTCTGGTAAAACTGAATGTCAATATGCAAGACCTTTCAGATATTTACTGTGTCAGTAAAGCCGCTATTTCGAAACGTAAGTTCCGGCTGAAAACCGAAAAGTTAGGAATTACGGATGAACATCTCAGCTTAGATGATTTCCTGAAAGACTTTTAATAGATTGAATACATCCAAAATATTCGTTACTTTTTAATTTTTTGACAGTAGTCGTAAAGCTTTTCCATATATGTGCTAAAGCTTTTTGACAAATGTGGTAAAGCTTTTCGACATATGTCAAAAATATGAAATGTAACGAGAAAAGGATAAAAATACGGGAGTAAAAGCATAAAAAGAGCTGATTACAAAGTTGGAGAATGTTGATTTATTAAAATAAAAGATACATGTATTGAATCCTCCGAATATATCCTATCGGGTATATTAAGAGGATTCATATACTTTAATATACCATAACGGGTATATTTTAATATAAAACGGTATCTTTGTACCCGATCTGATATAAATCGAATATGAATACATTATCAACTACTGTCAAATCATTGCGAAAGCAGTTCAATATGACACAGGAAGAGCTTTCATTAAAGTCGGGTGTTGGATTGCGGTTTGTACGCGATCTGGAACAAGGAAAAGCTTCTTTACGTTTAGATAAGGTCAACCAGTTACTCGATTTCTTCAATTACGAAATGGTTCCGCAACAAAAACAAAGAAAGAATTTATGAAACGGGCAAACATTTATTATAAAGATAAATTAGCTGGTATTCTTACGGAGAATGATGAAGGATATGAATTTCGCTATCTCAAAGAATACCTTGCGATAGAAAATGCCAAACCTGTTAGTTTGACTTTGCCGTTGCGAAAAGATATTTATAAAAGCAATGTGCTGTTTCCTTTTTTCGATGGGTTGATACCCGAAGGATGGCTGTTGGATGTCGCATTGCGTAATACGGATATCAGTATGCTTGATAGAATGTCTATTTTATTAATCTGTTGCCGCGACTGTATCGGGGCAGTGAGTGTGGAACGCATAAATGGAGAGGAATGACAAAATGTGTAAGTGCCTGTATTGTTATCGTCCGTTAGAAAGAGGAGAGAAAGACTTTCACTCTAAATGTTCCATGCAATTTTTCGGAACAAAAGAAATACCCCAATTGAATTATACAAGCAATGACTTGGAAAAACTAGCTATCCAAGTGATACAGGACCAGACTTCTCTGACAGGAGTACAGCCGAAATTGTCTTTACACTTGAATGAATATGAAGGCTGTCAAAGACTCACGATTGTTGGCTTGTGGGACGGTTTTATCTGTAAACCTCAAACCTTACAGTTTGAACAAATGCCTGAAACCGAAGATTTGACTATGCATTTGGCAGAACTGGCTCGTATTGACGTAGTACCACATACATTAATACGTATGGCAGACGATGCCTTGTGCTATTTGACGCGCAGGATAGACCGTACTGCAACCGGAGAGAAAATAGCCATGGAGGATATGTGCCAGTTGACGGAGAGACAAACTGAACATAAATATAAGAGTAGTTACGAACGAATTGCGAAGGCTATCGGACAATACTCTTCAATCCCCAAAATGGATATTACCAATTATTTCGAGGTCATATTGTTTTCTTGGATAACTGGTAATAATGATATGCATCTGAAGAATTTTTCTTTGTATGAACCCTATGACGGGATGATTCGGCTTGCTCCGGCATACGACTTGATTAATGCTGCGATTCTGAATCCGAAAGATGATGAAGAACTGGCATTGACTTTAAATGGTAAACCTTAATTCCGCAACATAATTGATAATTATTTTTATAAGTTCCTGGGCAACATT
>ERZ827471.315-NODE-315-length-47220-cov-13.273953_pt1 | contig 47220 bp, 40 predicted proteins | sample MGYA00519772_ERZ827471 | MGnify/ENA primary metagenome ERZ827471 (study PRJEB31778, sample SAMEA3449315) | human gut metagenome | biome: human gut; feature: human-associated habitat; material: faeces | place: United Kingdom | collected 2010/2012 ...
ATATCACACAGGGTCTTCCTCGTGTCGAGGAGCTTTTTGAGGCAAGAAAGCCGAAGGGTCTTGCGATCATCACAGAGATCCCAGGTGTTGCCACGATCAACGACACTAAGAAGAAACGTGAGATCATCGTAAACGATCCGGAGACAGGCGATTCCAAGACTTACCTGATCCCATACGGTTCCCGTATCAAAGTCCTTGACGGACAGGTTCTTGAGGCCGGCGATGAGCTGACAGAAGGTAGTGTAAATCCGCATGATATCCTGAGAATCAAGGGTGTCCGTGCAGTTCAGGATTATATGATCCGCGAGGTTCAGCGTGTATATCGTCTGCAGGGTGTTGAGATCAACGATAAGCATATCGAGGTTATCGTTCATCAGATGCTGAAGAAGATCCGTATCGAGGATAACGGAGATACAGAGTTCCTGCCTGGAACACTTGTTGATGTCCTTGATGTTGAGGAAGTTAACGAGAAACTTGAGGCAGAGGGCAAACAGCCGGCAGAGGGCAAACAGGTTATGCTTGGTATTACAAAAGCATCTCTTGCAACCAACTCCTTCCTGTCAGCAGCATCCTTCCAGGAAACAACCAAGGTCCTGACAGAGGCTGCTATCAAAGGTAAGATCGATCCGCTGATCGGTCTGAAAGAGAACGTTATCATTGGTAAGCTGATTCCTGCAGGTACAGGTATGAAGCGTTACAGTGAGATCACTCTCGATACAGGAATGCCGGAAGTAAAGAATGCTTCCGAGGAGCCAGAGGATATTGAGGATATTTCCGTAGAGGAAGATGCGGCTGAGACTGCTCCGGAAGAAGAGACCGCTGTTGTTGAAGAGACATCAGAGGAAACTGCACCGGTAGAAGAATAAGTCGGATACCTTGCTAATATAAACATAATCTCCCCCCGGAATTCCGGAGGGAGATTTCTGTATATAGGGAGCATTCAACATTCTGAGAGAGGAGGGATTGCGATGGACAAGGAACTGCCAATTTCCCCGTGGCCTGAATGGAAGATCATAAGCAAGATCGGGGAAGGATCTTTTGGAAGAGTATACAAAGCTCAGAGAACAGAGAAGGGACGTTCTTTTTACTCGGCAATTAAGATAATCACAATCCCCGCCAGTAAAGGGGAGCTGGATAGTGTGCGCTCAGAATCCGGTGATGAGAAATCCGTTCGCGATTATTTCGAAAATCTGGTGGAGGAGTGCATTCAGGAAGTAAGCACTATGGAGTATTTCCGGGGGAATTCCCACATTGTATCTGTTGAAGATTACAAGGTTATGGAATACCTGGATGAGATCGGATGGGATATTTTTATCCGCATGGAATATCTCACAAGCTTTATGGAGTATTATGCGGGAAAAAATCTCACAGAAAAAGAAGTGATGAAGCTGGGCATGGATCTTTGCAAAGCACTGGAATACTGTGGACAGCTTCACATCATTCACAGAGATATCAAACCTGAGAATATTTTTGTATCCAGGTTCGGGGATTTCAAACTGGGTGATTTTGGAATCGCCCGTGAACTGGAAAAAACGATGAGTACCCTCTCCAAGAAGGGAACTTATTCTTATATGGCGCCGGAGATGTACAGGGGAGAAAAGTACGATAACAGAGTGGACATCTACGCACTTGGACTGGTGCTTTATAAACTGATGAACCACAACAGGCTGCCGTTTCTTAATCTGGAGAAACAGCTGATCACATACCGGGATAAGGAAAATGCCCTGACGAGAAGAATGTCCGGGGAAAAACCTCCGGAGCCTGCAGATGCGGGAGATGCTTTTGGCGAGGTTATCCTGAAAGCCTGTGCCTATGATCCCGGAGAGCGTTACCAGACACCCCATGAGCTGAGGGAAGCACTGGAATCGATCCAGTGTGGAACAAGACTACAAGAGAAACCAGAACGAAAAACGCAGCCAGTTCATAAAGAAGCGGAAGAGCGGTATGTTCCGGAGTCAATGCCCAGATTCCTTCAGGAAGGGGCTGTTAATCAGCTGGCCAGGACAAGTCAGATAAACACAGAAGCTGTCCGCGAAGCACGGCGAAATTACATACAGAAATCTAAAGCTGCTACGTCTGGTCAGCAGGACAATCCATCAACAGGAATGGCAGGTCAGAATAAGTCTCAGGGTGCTGTGCAAAATGCAGCTCGCGGAGTAGTACAAAATCAGATGCAGGGAGCGGCACAGAATTTGTTTTCTGGATCAACGCAGAATATAGCACCGAATTCATCCAGAAGTCCATATCAGGGAGCACCAAAACCTGTTCCGGAAAGGACAATGCCGGGAAGCGGAAGCAATATTTTGCAGACCAGGCGTTCGCAGCAGAATTCCGGTGTAAGAAGAACAGGAGCTGTGCAGCCAAAAGTTACCACAATGGCGGACCTGGAGAACGATCGTGACCAGGATCTGCGGGAGTGGAGAAATCCTGTATCAGAAAGTACAGAAAATATTTTTGACAGAAAGAAAAGAAAAGTTCTTTTCAAAGTGATCGCAGCAGCGACTGTAGTAATTGTTCTGATTGGTGGAATTCTTACAGTGCGGTTTGTTCTGAAACCGGCAGACAGCGGAGATCATACATACACAAACACTGATGACTCCGATGCACTGAACGATAGCAATTTCGGAACAACGGACAGTTCTGATGAGGGTTTTGCCCAGGCAATGGAGACGATCCGTGAGCATGCAACTACGATAGAGAATGCTCTGGACACTTATAAACGCGAAGGCACAGAGGGGGAACGCCTGCGCTTTTATAATCCGTCAGGAGAGATTGCCAAAGTGCTTGTTTACCCGGATCAGTCCGCAGATGGTGTTTACGAGGAATATTTTTACTGGGGCGAGCAGATGTTTTATACTTATATATGGAACGGTGATGAGAAGCAGTATTTCTATTATCGGGACGGTCTTCTGATACGCTGGATCGATAAAGATGGAAAAGTCCATGATAAAGAAAGTGGCAATGACGAATATGTAGAATTGGGAGACAAATACTGGAGCAATTCCGTTGTGGAGCTGCAGCAGTAGTTGTTGAAAGGGTTTTTACGAAAGGAAAAAGAATGGCCTATCAGATTGATTATGCATATACATGCCACACTGGAAAAGTGAGGGCTAATAATGAGGATAATTTCTGGTGCTGCGGTGTGCGTCTGCCGGTGAACAACCAGGGAGTTGATGGCATCCTGGCAGGTCATACACAGCACTGGCAGCTTCCTGTACTGGCTGTCTTTGATGGTATGGGAGGGGAGAGCTGCGGCGAGATGGCAGCTTCCGTTGCAGCAGAAGCACTGGGCGGTTTTTATGAAGAAAACCGCAAGAGTCTCAGAAAGGAACCCGTGGATTTTCTTACAGGGGCCTGTGAAAATATGAATGAAGCAGTATGCCGTTACAGCAGAGATAACTGTATCAACAGCATGGGAACGACAATGGCACTTCTGTCTTTCAGCGAAAAGGCGATCTATGCCTGCAACCTGGGGGACAGCCGTATTTACCGCCATTTTCAGGGAAAACTTCAGCAGATTTCCACAGATCATGTGATTGGCGGAAAGATGCTGGGAAAAGCACCTCTGACACAATATCTGGGTTTCCAGGAGGAGAATATGGCACTGGAGCCTTCTGTCGTGGAGATCGGTTATCAGGATGGAAGCAGTTATCTCATCTGCTCAGACGGAGTGACAGATATGCTTTCTGATGAGGAGATCCAGGCAGTTCTGACTAAAAATTCCACAGCAGAAGAGAAGGTGGAAGAACTTCTTGGAGCAGCTCTGGAAAAAGGCGGCCGGGATAATGTGACAATGGTTCTGGCTCAGATCAGTGGCTACGAAGAAAAAAATCCTCTCAAAAGATGGGCAGAGCGGCATAGCACCGGGCGGTAACGATACCGGCCTGGCAGTTCTGCCGGGGAGTAATAAAAGGGATAAGGAGAATTTAAGATGAGAAATCGAATGCAGGATCTTGATTTTGAACAGACAGTTGCCTTCGATTCTGTGAAGGACTTTGAATTTACAAAAAAGGCGGCGCAGAAATTCCGTCAGATTGTCAGTCTGGATTCCTTTGAGGATGAAGATGCTGACGTTATTTTTCATTATCTTTACAAAGAAATGGAGCTTGTATCTTTCGGTGATTATCTGAAGAGATATGTTTATGAGCGAGCAGAACTTGAGGAGCCTTTTTCTCAGGTACCCCAGGAGGTTTATAAGGAGATCGTGGTGGAATCTTTCAAGGAGACTTACACCCCGAAATCCATGTCTCCCACATCAGCCAAGCTGAGTTCACTGGTAAATAACTGGCTGACTCAGGCTTCTGTGAAGCGTGAAACAGTTTTTCTGCTGGGATTCGGGCTTCGAATGAGCACGGAGGATGTGTCGGATTTCCTCACAAGAGTTCTCCGTGAGCAGGATTTTGATTTCCACAATCCTGAAGAAGTGATCTACTGGTACTGCTACAAGAACCATCTGGGCTATTATAAAGCCGAGGAATACAAGGAAATATACAAGAACCACCTTGCCCCTGTGGAAAAAAAGGCCGGCGAAGTTGTTTACGGCACAGGTCTTTGTCTGGACAGTGAAGAGAAGCTTCTGGAATATCTGGCGTTTCTGAAAGGCAGATGTGATGATCCCATGTCTGAGAAGAGCCAGGCGTTCCGGGAATTTATGGTTCTCCTGGAGCGTGCAAAGAAGATCATTGCAGCGATGTATCAGAAAGATGAAGAAGAGAATGGGGGCAAAAAGATCTGGAAGCCAGAGAACATAAACGCTTCAGATCTTGAGAAGGTTATCTGCAGTGGAATCCCGATCAATAAGATGGGCAATCTGAAGAAAATGTCAGCTTCCATTCTGGCAAAACATTTCAGTCAGAAGCGTTTCAGCCGCCAGAGAATCAACAATATCCTGAATCATAAATTTCCTGTGGAACGTTTTGATCTGATCACGCTGGAGTTTTTTGTGATCTCGCAGGAGATGGCAGATGATGATCCATATACCAGATACCGCCATTTTCTGGAGGAGATCCAGGAGATCCTGGCCCGCTGTGAAATGGGTGAAATTTACATAGTAAATCCATATGAATGTTTTATTCTCATGTGTCTGCTTACGGACTGTCCGCTGGCAGTGTTCTCTGAAATCTGGGAGATGTCCTACGAAGAGGGAGAAGAGAAGAATTAAAAAAATGATACGTCATGAAGGTTCTGCATGAACCCTGGATGGCGTATCATTTTTTTATGGGAAATATTTTTATTCGTTATAGTAACCGTAGATCGCGCGGCTGTCCTGAGCAATGGTACTCTGTGCAGCAGAGGTATCTTTAAGATCCTGTGACATAAAGCAGATAACCAGATCAATTCCCTTGGCTGTGTCGTAGATAATACCAGCGTCATTCTCTACTGTATCAAGCTCGCCGGTCTTATTGGCAACCTTTACGCCATCAGGCATCTGTGCAGGAATCTTGTTCTGTCTTGTCTGCATTTTGAGAAGATGGTACATGTATTCTGCACCTGCAAGGGTGTCCTCAGTGGAAGTGCCCTTATCCTGCTGATAAATGGTCTTGAGGAATTTTCCGCAGTCTTTGACAGAAGTGTAGTTGTCTCCATTGGAGTTGTCTGCAAGAAGGAGACGGCCCATGGAAGTACTGGTGTATCCATGATCCTGGCAGAATTTATTGACACGAGCCATTCCGGCTGCATCATCGCCGCTTCCCAGATAATTTACAAGGGTATTGGCTGCATCGTTGTCACTGACTGTGATCATGGAGTTCAGATTGTTATCCAGACTGTCTTTTCCGTATGAGGCGGAAAGCTTGTCATAGTCTTCATATACAGCACCCATGATATAGAGCTTGATCAGGCTGGCTGCCTGCATCTGTTGGTCATTGATGGCACCTTCGGTATTTTTTGCAAGGTTGCATACGTATACAGACCAGGTCCCGTTGTCTGTTGGCAGAAGAGACTGTACCTGGTTCAGCACGTTATCCATGCTGGAATCAGAATTATCTGTAAAAGTGCTGCTTCCCCTGGAAGGGGAAAGAGTGCCTTCTTCCTGAGCTGCGGATGAGCTGTCTTTATTGTCTGCTGAAGCGGAATCCTGTGAATTAGAATCAGCGGAATTCTGTGTGTCAGAATCAGAAGCATCGGAGGAAGTCTGGGAATCAGTCTGGGCATTTGCAGCGGCACTTGCAACAGTCGGGTCATCCGGATAAAGTACATCCAGCTGATCAGCTTTGCGGCTTAATTCAGCAGCAGAATCGGAAACCTCCTGAACATTTTTCTGCAGTTTATTTACTTTGATCTGAAGCGATGCAAGTTTGTCCAGAGAACGGACATTCAGTGCACCGAGACCTGCCAGTGCGATCACAAGCACTGCGATCACAATATACAGAAATGTATTTTTTTTCATATATAAGTAAACTCCTTTTTATTGAAAATAAGCGTCAACTCCATTGGCAATTCCTTCAGCCATTGTCTGTTGGAAAGAGGAATCAGCCATCTTAAGGTCATCATTCTGATTGGTCATAAATCCCATTTCCACGATCGTAACCGGTATGGTGCTCCAGTTGATCCCAGTCATGCTGTCTGTGTAGATAATGCCACGGTTCTGAAAACCGGTAGCTGCACAGTAGGAATCAATAATGCACCGGGAAAGTCGGTTGGAACTGTCATAAAGACTGGAAACATAAGGGTTCTGTTGGGATGGGCACATAGTCAGTGCACCGGAAACACCGGAAGAATCATCACCGTTGGCATGGATCCTCACGCAGATCTCTGCGCCCTTGGATGCTACCAGCTCTGCACGTTCTTTATTGCTGATCGCAGTATCATTATCTGTTCTTGTCATAACAACCTGATAACCACGTTGTTCCAGAATATCCCTGAGAAGAAGGGAAACATTAAGATTCAGCTGATATTCAGGAAGGCCGCTGAAGGAACCGCTGGTCCCGGTAGAAGCTTTTGCTTTCATAGTGGAAGAACCAGGCCCGTTGGGCTCTGTGGCACTCATGTCAATGTTTTCACTCTGGTGTCCTGGATCAATACCTACAATATGACCATTGGAAGAAGTGTTGTCAGCACTTTCTCCGTCAACCTGGTCGAAAACAGAAGGTTTGGCAGTGTCTTGAGTGTTCTCTGCTTCAGGGGCATGTTCATGCTCTCCGGTATTGTTTTTGACAGCTTTTTCTGTCTGTGCACGCTGCTGCAGATATTTGTCGGCTGCCTGTTTCTTCTCGATCTTCGCTGTATAAAGTTCAATATCTTCCTTCAGGGCTTTCTGCTTCTGCTTAACAGGCTTGATCACTGATGCCATCTTCTGGTCAACGGCATCGATCTTCTGGTAAGTTTTATAGCTGAGGCCAAAAAGTAATCCAATACAGATAAGACCCGTCAAAAACAGGATGATCGCCATCAGATGGGGCTTTTTTTCCATAAGATCATGTCCTTTCTGGGTGTGTGTTTTGTATTTGTAAATATTATAAAGAAGGAGTCTGGAAAAAGCAATTGCGAAATTGTGCTTGACAACAGGAAAAAGTGTGGTACTATATATGTAAAATAATTATATATAAAAATTTTATATATAAAATAATTACATAAAGAGGTGTGCCTATGTATTATTATCCGGTGTCTGCAGTGCTGACGGAATGCCTGATCCTTTCTGTTGTAGAGCAGCAGGATTCTTACGGATATGAGATCAGCCAGACAGTGAAGATGGTAGCTTCTATCAAAGAATCCACATTGTATCCGATCCTTCGCAGACTGGAGACGGACGGTTATCTGACAACTTATTCAGAGGAATTTCAGGGACGGAAACGTAAATATTATTCCATCACAGAAGAAGGACGGAAGCAGCTGGAATATTTGAGGAAAGAGTGGAGAGAATACCGCGATACTATAGACGATATTGTGGAAGGGAGACTTCGAAAATGACAAGAAAAGAGTATATGGAGCAGCTGAAGAAATATCTGAAGCGGCTTCCAAAAGAAGATTATGACAATGCCATTGAGTATTTTTCGGAATACTTTGATGAGGCTGGACCTGAGAATGAACAGCAGGTTATGGAAGAACTGGGACAACCTAAAGAGGCGGCAAGGGAACTGCTCCTGAACCTTTTGCAGGAGAGTGTCGGTGACAGTAAGGACATCACCGGGGAAAAAACAGCAGCTTTGCCAGCAGCAGGTTCATATTTCGGAGAGAGCTCCCATGCACATGGGCGGACAGATTCAGGAAACCTGAGTACAACAGGGGACAGTACATCCGCAGGAAAGAAGCGTTCTCCCGGAAAGATCATTCTTCTCGCATTTCTGGTGATCTGTGCATCGCCGGTGAGCATTGCGCTGTTGTTTGCAGGCCTTGCAGTACTGGCAGCAGTGGTGCTTGTCATCGCAGCAGTGATTTTTTCCATGGCAGTTACAGGTGTATCAGCAATAGCCGGAGGTATCGTGCTTACAGGTTTTGGAGTGACATTGATCGCGAAATCTCTGGCAGCAGCCTGCATGATGGTCGGCAGTGGATTTCTGATGGCAGGTGCGGGAATCCTCGTTGGAGTACTTACCATATATATATGTAAATGGTGTGCAATGGGAATTGGCCGTCTGGTTAACAGACTTGCAAGAAAGAAGGTGCATAAAAATGAATAAGATTGCAAAAACAGTGCTGATGACAGGCACAGCACTCTGTGCAGCGGGAGTTGTTCTTTCCACAGCAGGATATTTTGCAGGGGGAAAAGATTTCACATATACTTCAGATCATATGTATGTATCCGGAGGAAATTCTTCCAGTCGTAAAAATCTTACAGTAATGAAAAAAGAACAGATCGATGATTTTACGAAGCTGAATGTGGATTTTGAGAATTTTGATCTGGATATCCGTACCTCAGATGATGACCATTATTATATGGAATATAAGCTTGAGAAAAACGGGAGGAAAAATCCTCTGACCTGGAAGGATAAGGATGGAGAGCTCACACTTGAGGAGTCTGCAGGCGGCAGTGGAAGCTATTATATAACCTATGATCTGGGGATATTCTCGACACATGCGGATCTGACAGAAAAGAAAGATGCATTGAATACGGTTATTCTTTACATTCCGGAGAAGGCACAGCTTTCCGAAGCGGAGCTTCAGCTTTCCGATGGAGATCTTACTGCCGATCAGATTTTGTGTAAAGAAATGACCCTGGAACTTCTCAATGGAGATCTGATGCTGGATAAGGGCGAGTTCGAAAAATTTGATGCAAAGCTTTCCGACGGGGATCTGAATGTAAAAGGGCTTCAATGTACAGATAACATGCAGCTGAAATCCGGAAACGGAGATGTGACCATAAAAAAGGCAGAGCTTGCAGATGGACAGATAGCTCTCAGCGACGGAGATCTTCAGATAGACAACGGCAGCTTTAACGGAGATATGAAGATCAATAGCTCCTGCGGTGATGTTTCTGTAGAAATGAAAAACGGCAGTGTGGAGAAAACCAATATTTATCTGAAAGCTGCAGATGGAGATGTGGATACGGAGGGGCTTTCCAGGGGAAAATCCGACAATGAGGAAGACACCTCTGTTTATGAGAACAAGGCCGGTGCTTCAGCACCGACTTTAAATGTGAAATGCAGTGACGGAGATATTACATTAACAGAATCTGAAAAATAAAAAATATGAAGCGCAGGGGTTTTTCCGGAGAAAAATTCCTGCGTTTTTTGGCTGAAATGTATTGACAAATCCCTGTACTATGATATAATTCAATCAAATCACAGAAAACATATATAGTTACTAGGAAATAAGGAAATGGACATAAAGGAAATAAGGAGGATATCATCATGGGTAAAATTTACGGAAGCGCACTGGAACTGATCGGAAACACACCGCTTGTAGAGATTAAGAACGTAGAGAAGTCTGAGGGACTTGAGGCTACAGTACTTGCCAAGCTCGAGTATTTCAACCCGGCAGGAAGCGTTAAGGACAGAATCGGCAAGGCAATGATCGAGGATGCAGAGCAGAAGGGCGTTCTGAAACCAGGCGCAACCATTATTGAGCCAACATCCGGCAATACAGGAATCGGACTTGCAGCCATCGCAGCTGCCAAGGGCTATAAGACGATCCTTACCATGCCGGAGACCATGAGTGTTGAGAGAAGAAACATCCTGAAAGCATATGGTGCAGAGGTAGTTCTCACAGACGGAGCCAAAGGAATGAAAGGGGCCATTGCCAAGGCTGAAGAGCTCGCCAAGGAGATTCCGGGAAGCTTCATCCCAGGACAGTTTGAGAACCCGGCTAACCCGAAGGCACATGCAGCAACAACAGGCCCTGAGATCTGGAATGACACAGACGGAAAGGTAGATATTTTTGTAGCAGGTGTTGGTACAGGCGGAACGATCACAGGTACAGGTGAGTATCTGAAGAGCCAGAACCCGAATGTGAAGGTAGTTGCTGTTGAGCCTGCAACTTCTCCTGTACTTTCCGAGGGAAAAGCAGGCCCGCATAAGATCCAGGGTATCGGCGCTGGTTTTGTTCCGGATACACTTGACACCAAGGTTTATGACGAGATCATCCCTGTAGAGAACGAGGATGCATTTGAGACATCCAAACTCCTTACCAAGAAAGAGGGAATCCTTACAGGTATTTCCTCCGGTGCAGCTCTCTATGCTGCGATCCAGCTTGCAAAACGCCCGGAGAACAAGGGGAAAGTGATCGTAGCACTTCTTCCGGACAGTGGAGACCGTTACTACTCCACACCACTGTTTACAAAATAATCGATCCGAAGACCGCTTCTTTTGCCCCGAAGCGTGATCCTGCGGGATTATTTACGGCGCTCCTGAATGCCTGTCCAAGCAGGCTGCCGGAGCGCCGGTTTTATTCTTATTTTTCACCGGATCAAGTAAGTCCCCTGTGGAGCTGCGAAAAACAATAAGCCGTGGGTGGGGACTTGCTTGTATCCTGTAGCTTTTTAGGGTATAATAGAGAAAACGAATAAAACCTATTAACAATATAAAGAATAAAGTTTGCAAAGCAGACACTGCTTCTTGCGAAAGATACAGGAAGCTGTTTGTGCATCACAGAGAAGGGTGTCGGTCATGGAATACAGAGGAATATTTCCGGCCGAACAGCTGCACAATAACAGAAAGAGCGAAAGGCTATAAATCAGAAGAATACTGAAATATTGGAGGTAAATATTACATGAGGATTTCTACAAGAGGAAGATATGCGCTGAGACTGATGTTGGATCTTGCTACAAATTATACAGGAAAACCGATCCGCCTGAAGGATGTGGCGAAGCGCCAGGAGATATCAGATAAATATCTGGAGCAGATCATATCCATCCTGAACAAAGCAGGCTTTGTCCGCAGTGTCCGTGGCCCTCAGGGCGGCTATGCACTGCAGCAGACCCCGGATAAATACACGGTCGGAATGATCCTTCGTCTCACAGAAGGAAGCCTTTCCCCTGTGGAATGTCTGGACGACAACGGAGCCTTCTGTGAACGTGAGGAGAACTGTGTTACTCAGATCCTCTGGAAAAAGCTGGACGATGCTATCAAAGGTGTGGTGGATCATATAACACTGGAAGACCTGATGAACTGGCAATCTGTCAAGGCAGACGAATACATCATATAAAAAAAGCTGCGCGAGCAGCTTTTTTTTATATCACGTTTTTTAACCAACATTTTACAAAACCGCGATTTTATATTTTACCTTTCATTCCTATAATAACACCTGTACTTAAGCAGTGAGCAAGTAAGAATGATCATAGAAATGAGGAGAAAACAATCATGAAAAAAAGAATCGCAGGTATCTTAACAGCAGCACTTATCGGAACTACAGTAATGGGAACAGTTGCAATGGCAGCACCATCCGGAGCGATCGACGTAATTTCCCGTGAGGATGGATCCGGAACACGTGGAGCATTCGTAGAGCTGTTTGGGATCGAAGAAGAAAAAGACGGCGAGAAAGTAGATATGACAACACAGGAAGCAAGCATCACAAACAACACAGATGTAATGCTTACCACAGTAGCAGGCGATGAGAACTCTATCGGATATGTATCCCTTGGTTCCCTCAACGATACAGTAAAAGCAGTAAAGATCGACGGAGCAGAGGCAACAGCAGAGAACGTTGCAGATGATACATACAAGGTAGCACGTCCGTTCAACATCGTAACAGGCGACAAGCTCAGCGATGCAGCACAGGATTTCATCAACTACATCATGAGCTCTGACGGACAGGACATCATCGAAAAGGAAGGCTACATCAAAGTAGATGATAAAGCAGAGGCATATAAAGCAGGCGATGCAAAAGGTAAAGTCGTAGTTATGGGATCTTCTTCTGTAGGACCTGTAATGGAGAAGCTTGCAGAGGCATATCAGAAAACAAACAAAAACATCACAGTAGAGGTTCAGGTCAGCGATTCCACAACAGGAATCAACAGCGCAACAGAGGGTGTATGTGACATCGGAATGGCATCCCGTGAGCTGAAGGACGAGGAAACAGAGAAAGGTGTTAAAGCTACAGAGATCGCAAAAGATGGTATCGCAGTCATCGTAAACAACGACAATGACCTTGAGGAGCTTTCAAGTGACCAGGTAAAATCCATCTTCACAGGTGATATCACAGACTGGGAAGACGTAACCAAATAAATTCCCGGGCAAAAAACGATTGAAGTATCTTACAAAGAGCGGCGATCATGACAAGGTCAGGAAAGCCGCTCCGTTATATATCAGCACAGTGGATATCCACTGTAACAGAGAGAAAGGTGTCTTATGAATCATTTAGGAGAAAAGGCCATGAAGGTCGTTTTCCTCATTGCGGCCTGTGCTTCAGTTCTCGCAGTATTTCTTATCTGCGTGTTCCTTTTTGCAAACGGCCTTCCTGCAATGGGAAAGATCGGTCCCTTAAAATTCCTCTTCGGAACGGAATGGAGACCAACAAACGATAAATTCGGAATCCTGCCAATGATCGTGGCAAGTATTTATGTAACTGCAGGAGCAATCCTTATCGGAGTACCGATCGCACTTTTTACATCCGTGTTCATGGCAAGATATTGCCCGAAAAAAATCTATAAACCACTGAAATCCGGTATTGAGCTTATGGCAGGCGTTCCATCCATCGTATATGGCTATTTCGGTCTGGTTCTCCTGGTACCGCTGATCCGCCAGCTGTTCGGAGGAACCGGAAGCAGTATGCTGGCAGCATGTATCCTTCTGGGAATCATGATCCTTCCAACGATCATCGGAGTTACGGAATCGGCAGTACGAAGCGTTCCGGAAAGCTACTATGAAGGCTCACTTGCACTTGGCGCAACAAAAGAAAGAAGCATTTTCTTTGTTATGCTTCCTGCAGCAAAGTCCGGAATCCTGGCAGGCGTTGTCCTTGGAATCGGACGTGCCATCGGTGAGACCATGGCCGTGATCATGGTAGCCGGAAACCAGCCACGTATGCCGAAGGGACTTCTTCAGGGTGTCCGTACCATGACTGCAAACATCGTAACAGAGATGGGATATGCATCAGGACTTCACAGGGAAGCACTGATCGCAACAGGAGTTGTACTCTTTGTATTTATCCTGATCATCAACTTAAGTCTTTCACTGCTGAACAGGAGGGCGGAGTATGCAAACTAACGTATCTGTAGCCGCAGATCCTGCGGCAGAAGCAACCATGAAAAAAAGAAATACACTTACCATAGGAGACCAGCTGAAGTCTTATGCAAGACATCCTGGTGCAGGAGTCCTGGCATTTCTCACACTGCTGGGAGCAGTGATCACTTTTGCACTGCTGTTCTTCCTGATCGGCTATGTGCTTGTAAAAGGTATTCCCTATCTGAATGCAAGTCTGTTCAGCCTTACCTATACCTCTGAGAACGTTTCCCTTCTCCCGTCACTGATCAATACCCTGATCATGACACTAGTATCTCTGGCGATTGCCGCTCCGGTAGGAATCTTTGCAGCGATCTTCCTTGTGGAATATGCAAAAAAAGGCAGCCGTTTTGTAAAGCTGATCCGTATTACCGCAGAGACACTTTCCGGTATTCCATCTATCGTATATGGTCTGTTCGGTATGCTGTTCTTTGTAACTGCACTGCACTGGGGCATGTCTCTTCTTTCCGGTGCGCTGACTATGGTGATCATGGTACTTCCCCTGATCATGCGTACCGCTGAGGAAGCACTGAAATCTGTTCCGGATTCTTACCGTGAGGCAAGCTTCGGACTTGGAGCAGGCAAGCTCCGTACTATTTTTACTATTGTACTTCCTTCCGCAGTTCCCGGAATCCTGGCAGGTGTGATCCTGGCCATCGGACGTGTGGTAGGTGAGACTGCAGCACTTCTTTATACCTCCGGTACTGTTGCGGCAGTTCCAAACAGCCTGATGGGTTCCGGACGTACCCTGGCACTTCACATGTATGTGCTTTCCAGTGAGGGACTTCATGTAAACCAGGCATCTGCAACAGCAGTAGTCATTCTGGCATTTGTACTTGTTATCAACGGACTGTCCGGTCTGGTAGCCAGAAAAATTGCGAAAGGATAATGATCGATCATGAGTGAAAATACAAAAATTTCAATTGATAATATGAATCTCCATTACGGAAGCTTTCATGCCCTGAAGGGAATCAATATGGAGATCCCGGAAAAGGAGATCACAGCATTTATCGGACCAAGCGGCTGCGGTAAATCCACACTTCTGAAATCCTTAAATCGTATGAATGACCTTGTGGAAGGCTGTACCATCACAGGAAAGGTAGAGCTTGACGGGGAAGATATTTACGGAGATATGGACGTGAATCTTCTGCGTAAACGTGTGGGTATGGTATTCCAGAAGCCCAATCCGTTCCCGATGAGCATTTATGATAATATTGCATACGGTCCGAGAACACACGGTATCCGTTCCAAGGCGAAGCTGGATGATATCGTGGAAAAATCTCTCCGTGATGCGGCAATCTGGGATGAGGTCAAGGACCGCCTGAAAAAAAGCGCTCTTGGAATGTCAGGCGGACAGCAGCAGCGTCTCTGCATTGCCCGTGCCCTGGCAGTACAGCCGGAGGTGCTTCTTATGGATGAGCCCACATCTGCCCTGGACCCGATCTCCACTTCCAAGATCGAGGATCTGGCAGTAGAGCTTAAAAAGGATTACACCATTGTCATGGTCACACATAACATGCAGCAGGCAACCCGTATCTCCGACAAGACAGCATTTTTCCTTCTTGGTGAGGTTGTGGAATTTGCGGATACAGACAAGCTGTTCTCCATGCCGGCAGATAAGCGTACAGAGGATTATATTACAGGAAGGTTTGGTTGATATTATGTCAGAACGTTTTGTAAGACAGCTGGAAGAGCTTCACGTGGAACTGATCACCATGGGAAGTCTCTGCGAAAAAGCAATTTCACTTTCTGCCAAAGCTATTCAGGGTGAAGGCGGGATGACTCTCATTGGCAAGATCTTTGAGACGGAAAAAGAGATCGATGCACAGGAAAGAGAGATCGAAAATCTCTGCATGAAGCTTCTTCTTCATGAGCATCCGGTAGCCGGAGATCTGCGATCCATTTCCGCAGCGCTGAAGATGATCTCCGATATGGAACGCATCGGTGATCAGGCAGCAGATATTGCGGATCTGTCCAAGCATATCGAGGACAAAGCAGTTACCGGAGATATCATTAATATCCGGAAGATGGCAGAGGATACTGTCCGGATGGTTACAGAAAGTATCGATGCCTTTGTAAAGGGTGATCTTGAGCTTTGCAGAAAGGTTATTGACGATGATGATAAGGTGGACGATGCCTTCAATGATATTAAGGAAAAGCTGGCCGAGATTCTGAATAACGGAAAGCCGGATGCAAGCATCGGTCTGGATATCCTTATGGCTGCAAAATATTTCGAGCGTATCGGTGATCACGCTGTGAACATTGCAGAGTGGGTGGAATATTCCATCACAGGAAACCACAGAAGCGGTTCCAGCCATACAGATAACTATTTTGTTGAGGAATAGAAATAAGTAAGAGCAGATTGCAAAGAGTTGCATTATTGTAAAAAAGAGCTGTGGTATTGAAAGGATATCACAGCACTTTTTATAATGTGATGAAATTTACAAGGATTTAACTTTTTCCGGATGATTGTTTTTACATTGCTTTTGTAAAATGCTATATAGATTTCGGAGAAAGGAAAGGGCTGAGCTTTGAGTAAAAAAATATTCAAGTATATCATGCTGGTTTCATCGCTGATCACAGTACTGGGACTGGCATTTGTCGTTGGAATCCTTTATCACTATTTTCAGGGACAGCTGATGGATGAACTGAAGAAAGAAGCCGTGTATATTTCCAGAGGTGTGGAAAGTGCAGGGGTGGATTATCTGCAACAGCTGAATGATGAGGATTCCAGGATCACTTATGTGGATGAAAGTGGAAAAGTTATCTACGACAATGAGGCAAATGTGGAAAGCATGGATAATCACGGACACCGCAAGGAGATCCGTGAAGCAGAGATCAACGGAGAAGGTGCAGATGAAAGAATGTCATCCACACTTTCCGAAAAAACCATGTATTATGCAGTACGCCTTGAAAATGGCAATGTGCTGAGAGTTTCCAGTAACCAGGCTTCTGTATGGATGCTGCTCCTGCAGCTGCTTCCGCCTTTTGTTGCAGTTCTGATACTTATGCTGCTCCTGTCCGGTGTATTTGCATCCCGGCTTTCAGGGAAGGTTGTGGAACCTCTTAATGGGCTTGATCTGGAACATCCGGAGGAGAATGATGCCTATGATGAGGTACAGCCACTTCTCAGCAAGATTGGCAGACAGAACCGTCAGATCCGTCTGCAGCTTGAGGCGGCCAGAAGACAGCAGAAAGAGTTTTCCATTATCACGGAGAACATGCAGGAGGGACTTCTTGTGATCGACCGCTATACCATGGTACTTTCTGTCAACTCCAGTGTGGGAAAGCTTCTTAAGGTAAAAGAAGTTAAAACGGGAGAAAGTGTATATCTTCTGAACCGTTCGGAGGAGTTCAGGGATATCGTTTGTCAGGTCCTTGACGGAAAGCATGAGGATAAAGTTCTCCGTCTTGATGGCAGTGAGATTCAGGTGATCGCCAATCCTGTCACAAGAGAAAACAAGACAGAGGGTGCGGTGATCCTTCTGGTGGATGTGACTGAAAAAGTAGAAAGGGAACAGCTGCGAAGAGAATTTTCAGCCAATGTTTCCCACGAGCTGAAAACACCGCTGACTTCCATTTCCGGCTTTGCTGAGATTATGCAGGACGGATTTGTGAAGGATGAGGATGTGAAGGTTTTTGCAGGACGCATCTATAAGGAAGCGCAGAGACTGATCCGTCTGGTTGGGGATGTGATCCGGATTTCCCGTCTGGATGAAGGCGGATTGCCGTATCAGTGGGAAAAGCTGGATCTTTACAGTCTGACTCATGATATTTTTTCCACCCTGCATGAAGCTGCCGAAAAACAGGAAGTGCACATGTATATGGAAGGTGGAAGTACAGTGCTGGATACGGTACCGATGATCATGGAAGAGGTTCTCTATAATGTCTGCGATAATGCTGTTAAATATAACCACCGGGGTGGTGAGGTTTTTGTAAAACTGAAGGACGAAGGAGATGCAGTTCGTGTCAATGTGCGGGATACAGGGATCGGTATTCCGAAGGAAGATCAGGAACGCATTTTTGAACGTTTTTATCGGGTGGACAAAAGCCATTCTAAGGAAATCGGCGGAACCGGTCTTGGCCTTTCCATTGTAAAGCACGGAGTAAAAACTCTGAACGGCAGGCTGTGGCTTAACAGTGAGCCGGGACAAGGAACCGAGATCATTATGGAATTTCCGAAACATCATATGGAAAAGGAAGCAGCAGAGTGAACATAGGTCGTGCAGCGATGATGTTCATAGGCATGCAGCAGAGTGGAAGATGAAAGGCCGTTCTGTTGTATGTATCTGCTGTTTTTTTTATCATAGTTTATTGCTGTCTGGAAGTTGGTGGTTTGACAGACCGGAAGGGTTGTGCTATCTTATGTAATAATAATCAGAATAAGCAACAGGAAAGCGGATGATAACGGTCCGCTTTCTGTATTATAACCGGTTCGGAATAATTCCGGACGACTATACTGAGGGGAATAAAAATATGATACAGGCAATTGTTTTACTGGTGTTCCTGATCTTTCTGAACTCTGTTTTCGCAGGTGCTGAAATGGCGGTTCTGTCCATGAATGAGGCGAAGATGAGGGAGCTTGTGGAAGAGGGAGATCACCGGGCGCAGATTTTGATAAAGCTCACAGAACAGCCGGCACATTTTATGACGGCGATCCGTGTAACGGTAACTACGGCAGGATTTCTGCAGAGTGCTTTTGCGGCAGAATATTTTGCGCAGCCGATGACAGCGGCACTGATAAAGGCAGGGATAGATGTACCACAGAATGTTCTGAAGATCGTATGCATGATCATCGTGACCATACTGCTTTCCTATGTAAGTCTTCTGTTTGGGGAGCTGGTGCCAAGACGTCTGGGAATGAAAAATCCGGATGAACTGTCTCTGCGTCTGGCAGGACTTCTTAAGATCGCAATGGTCGCAGTCTGGCCGGCTACTGCACTTCTGACAGTAACTGCCAATGGTGTGCTGTATCTGATGGGAATCAAACCGGAAGAAAAAGAGGAGCAGGCCACAGAGGAAGAGATCCGTATGCTGCTTACAGAGGGAAATGAACAGGGCAGCATCCAGCAGGAAGAAAGCGAGATGATCCAGAATGTTTTTGACCTGGATGATACTGCGGCAGATGAGATCTGTACACACAGAAGAGATGTGGTTGTCCTCTATATGGAAGATTCAGATGAGGAATGGGAACGGATCATCAGAGAGAACCGTCACACCTTTTATCCGGTATGCGGGGAAGATCAGGATGATATTATCCATATTCTGGATACCAGAGATTATTTCCGTCTGAATGACAGAACCAGAGCTGCTGTTTTGCATCATGCCTGTTATCCGCCGTTTTTTGTACCGGAATCCATGCGTGCTAACCTGATCTTCCGGGAAATGCGGGAGAAACGGGATTATTTCGCAGTAGTGCTGGATGAATATGGCTGTTTTGTAGGAATCGTCACCCTGCATGATCTGGTGGAGACACTGGTGGGAGACATTGATGACAGGACGGATCTGCCGAAGCCGGACGATATTGAGAAGACAGGAGAACATATCTGGAAAATACAGGGGGGAGCGATCCTGGATGATGTGGCAGAGACTATAAATGTGGAGCTTCCTGTTGAAAAATATGATACCTTCAGCGGCTTTGTCTGCGGAGTTCTGGAACGTGTACCGGAGGACGGAGAACAGTTCCGGTGCGGCTGGAAAAACCTGGACATTGTGGTAAATCAGGTCAGAAACCATACAGTTGTGGAGGGGATCGTTCATGTTCAGCCTGAGAAAAAAGTGCAGGAACAGAAAGAAGAAATCTGACAAAACCTTGTTCACCCAAGTCATGGGACAGTTATCGGGAGGAAGATTTTTGGGAATTTATGGACATTTTCTAACATGTTGTCGCTTGAAAGAGTGTTAATTTTGTGACATAATAAGGAAATAACCCGAGGAAAGCTTGTGATGGGGGAGAGGAAATGCCAGGTTTTACAAGACAGATCATACTGCATACGTTGACGGAACTTATGAACGAAAAACCACTGTCCAAAATTACGGTAAAGGACATCGTGGAACGCTGTGGAGTAAACAGGAATACATTTTACTACCATTTCAGGGATATTCCGGATGCAGTGGAAGAAATGGTAAGGGAAGAGCTGAATGACATTCTGAAGGATCAGAAAGCACCGGAATCAGTCAGTGATTGTATGGAAATCCTTGTCAATGCAGTTCAGAAGAACAAAAAAGCCATGATACATCTGTACCGCTCGATCCAGAGGGATGTATTTGCCGATTATCTGGACCATGCCGCAGAGCGTGTGGTGGAGGAGCTGATCAACAGGGCGGTCGGAGACTTTGAAATGGATCAGGAAGATATGCATCTTATAAGCCGGTATTATAAATGTGTATTTGTGGGAGTGATCCTGGACTGGCTGCGGCATGATATGGATTATGATATCCTGTCAGATATGCATAAGCTGGAGTATATTTACGAGAAGAGCCTTGAGAGTCAGTACAAAAATCTGAAATAAAAGCTATGATTTCAACTAAATGAAGATTAAAAATATCCATTTAGTGTAGAACAGGAATGTCCTCGAATATTATTAAGGTATAGAAACGGTTAATTTTGAGCTGGTGTCTGAAATTTAGGCACTGGCTCTTTTTTGTCTGTTTTTTTAAACGACACAGTGATGTATAATTCAGTACAATAAATGAGAAAAAATTATCAAGGAGGGAACGTATGGATGACCTGAAACAGCTGAAGCTTGTAAAAAACATCTACATCGTCATGTCATTACTGTTCTGTGTGCTGGGTATTTTTCTGATGGCAAGGCCCAAAAGTTCTGTAAAAATGTTGTGCGTGCTCATGGGAATCATGCTGATCCTGTACGGAGCTATTAAGATCAGCGGATATTTCACAAGAGATGCTTTTTGTCTGGCATTTCAGTTTGATCTGGCTTTCGGGATCCTGCTGATGGCAGTGGGAGTGATCATGATAGCCAGAAAAAAATTCGCAGTGGATCTTATTTTTTCAGTGTTTGGAATCCTGATCCTGGCAGATGCCCTGTTTAAGATCCAGATGTCTGTAGATGCGAAGAGATTCGGTCTGGTACTGTGGTGGCAGATCCTGCTGATCGCACTGGTTACCGGAGTGATAGGAGTTCTGGTTTTTATCAGACCATTTGAAGCAGCAGCCACGATGATGGCACTGGTAGGCTTTTCCATTTTACTGGAAGGGATCCTCAATCTATGGGTTGGGATTCTGACGATCAAGATCATCAAGAGTCGGCTTTAAACATAAACATAAAAATAACCAATTACTTTAGATAATAACACAGGAGGAAATAGAGTATGGGAATCGTAGACAAAGCAAAACAGGCAGCAATCGCAGCTACCGTAACAAAAGCACTGGATTATCTTGAGAAGGATCCGGAGACAAATATACCGAAAATCATGGAAATGGTTGATAAAGTAACACCAGATGGCTGGTATGCAGGACAGAGAAATGCTATCCGTCATTCCATCGAGGCAAAGGATAACTGGTATCAGCTGATCCTTCGTATGTATCAGCTGGATGCAGGTGTACGTCAGACATTTTTCCGTAACTTTATTGTAAATGCCAGTCTTAAGGGAAGCGCAACACAGGAAAAGGTATCAGAAGAGAATGACTGCAATGTACCGTGGGCAATTCTTCTTGATCCTACCAGCGCATGTAACCTTCACTGCACAGGATGCTGGGCAGCTGAGTACGGTCACAAGCTGAACCTGGATCTTGAGATGATTGATTCCATAGTTAAACAGGGTAAAGAACTGGGAACCTATATGTACATCTACACAGGCGGTGAGCCACTGGTCCGCAAAAAAGACCTGATCAGGATCTGCGAGATGAACCCGGACTGCGAGTTCCTTTCCTTCACAAACGGAACTCTTATTGACGAAGAATTCTGTCAGGAAATGCTCCGTGTGAAAAACTTTGTTCCGGCTATCAGCCTTGAGGGAACAGAGGCAACTACAGACGGACGTCGTGGAGATGGCGTATACCAGAAGGTTATGCAGGCCATGGAGCTTCTGAAGAGTCACGGACTTCCGTTCGGTGTTTCCACATGCTACACATCTGCAAACGTAGATGCAGTAAGCAGCGAGGAGTATTTTGATCATCTGATCGAGTGCGGAGCTTATTTTGCATGGTTCTTCCACTATATGCCGGTTGGAAATGATGCAGCAGCAGATCTCCTTCCAACACCGGAGCAGAGAATCAAAATGTACGACAGCGTCCGAAAATTCCGTGCCACAAAATCTCTCTTCACTATGGACTTCCAGAACGATGCAGAGTATGTAGGCGGATGTATCGCAGGTGGTCGCCGTTACCTCCATATCAATGCAAACGGAGATGTGGATCCTTGTGTATTCATTCATTTCTCCAATGCGAACATTAAAGAATGTACACTCCTTGAGGCGCTGAAGAGCCCGATTTTTATGGAGTATCACAAGGGCCAGCCGTTCAACAAGAACATGCTTCGTCCATGTCCGATGCTTGAAAATCCAGAGCTCCTCCGCAAGATGGTTGATCGTTCCGGAGCGAAATCTACAGATCTTCAGTCTCCGGAAACAGCTGAGCATCTCTGTGCAAAATGTGATCACTATGCAGAGGTATGGAAGAAACAGGCAGATGAGCTCTGGAGTGAGAGTCAGGCAAAAAAAGCTGCAAAAAAATCAACAACTTGTTAATTAACACTTGATATAGATGTTGGGATACTGTATAATGAACCCGTTTTTCAGGAGTCTGAAATAACAGTTCAGATAAGAGTGTCGAAACAGAAGAGACACGATACGTGTACTGACAGATAACAGGGCGGTTATATTCAGCAGTGGGTATAACTGCCTTCTTTTTTATGTTATCGTCAGGACATAGGGAAAGAAAGGATGGATTCATTATGGAAAAACAGGAGAAAAACACAGCCAGCCCTTATGAGCTGGACGGACGCCCACCTCTTAAGGTGGCAATTCCCCTTGGACTGCAGCACGTGCTTGCCATGTTTGTGGGTAACCTTACCCCGCTTCTGATCATCACGGCAGCCTGCGGAATCGAAGCAGGAGGGGATCTTCAGGTTGCATTACTTCAGAATGCAATGCTGATCGCAGGAATTGTTACACTTGTACAGGTCTTTACGATCGGACCGGTCGGTGGCAAGCTTCCTATCGTTATGGGAACAAGTTCAGGCTTCATCGGCGTATGTCAGAGTGTTGCCGGAGTTATGGGAAATGGTGTCGTTGCCTATGGTTCGATCATGGCAGCCTGCTTTATCGGCGGTCTTTTTGAGACTGTTCTGGGAAGCTTTCTGAAGCCCTTGAGAAAATTTTTCCCATCTGTTGTAACAGGTACAGTTGTACTTTCAATCGGTCTTTCACTGATCGGTGTGGGAATCAGCTCTTTCGGTGGCGGAAGCTCTGCCAAGGATTACGGTTCTCTTGAAAACCTTTTCGTAGGTTTTGTAGTTCTGATCGTGATCATTGTACTGAAACACGGAACAAAAGGCTTCACAAGCTTTTCTTCAATCCTCATCGGTATTATCGTGGGATACATTCTGGTAAGTATCATGGCTATGGTACTTCCAACAACATTTACATATGTAGATGACACAGGTGCTACTGTGGAGGCTACAAAGGCATGGGTTCTCAACTGGGACAAGGTTGCTCAGGCAAAATGGTTCGCGGTACCGGCACTGATGCCTGTAAAATGGGTATTTGACGCACGTGCGATCGTGCCGATCCTGATCATGTTTATTGTAACTGCAGTTGAAACAGTTGGTGATATCTCCGGAATCACAGAGGGTGGTCTTGGAAGAGAGGCTACAGACAAAGAGCTTTCCGGTGGTGTTATGTGTGACGGACTTGGATCTTCCTTCGCTGCACTGTTCGGTGTGCTTCCGAATACATCCTTCAGCCAGAATGTTGGTCTGGTTGCAATGAATAAGGTCGTGAACCGTTTCTGTATCGCTACAGGAGGAATCTTCCTGATCGCATGCGGACTGTTCCCGAAGCTTGCTGCACTGATCTCCATCATGCCGCAGAGTGTTCTGGGCGGTGCTGCTGTTATGATGTTCTCATCTATTGTTGTCAGCGGTATCCAGTTAATTACCAAGTGGCCGATCGGACCGAGAAATGTTACGATCGTTTCCGTAGCACTTGGTCTTGGCTATGGACTTGGCTCCAATACAGCGATCCTGGTGCATCTGCCACAGGCGATCAGCCTGATCTTCGGTGGCTCCGGTATTGTTCCGGCAGCAGTATTTGCTATTATTCTTAATATTGTTCTTCCGAAGGATGAGAAGAGCGAGATTGAGAGAGCTGAGGAGATGCTGGAGAAAGTTAAGAATAAATAAGAAAGTGTAAGAATAAAAAGAGTTTTTTTCTTTTTTGAGACTGTTGGACTTTATTGGTCTGACGGTCTTTTTTTATATTTTTTATTTTGGGGATAAAGGTTCAGCCTTTTGGAAGGCGGTAATTTGCGAGAAGGGGAAGCACTCGGAGTTGCGAAGGCCGTCTCCCCTTCTCGCGCTCTTCCCCTCCTGGCCACGCCGCTGTTCGGCGTTGTGGAATGTGATTATGTATTGGCGGGATGATGGATTCTACTGTGTTGGATGTGAAGCGTTGTGCCGATCTGTTGGGTGGTGGACGGGAAGGCGGCCCGCTTGTGGGTCTGTTCACTGGGAATTGGATTGGTTAAAAATATGTGACGTAGTTTGTTTGGCTATGGTATACTGTGTTATAAGATATGATTTTAAAAGCTGGAGGATAAATAACATGGCAGAGCAGGAAAACAGTAAGGATCTGATCAGTGTATTGTGGAGTGGGGCGGATATACTTCGGTCCAAAATGGATGCCAATGAATATAAAAATTATTTGCTTGGTATTGTTTTTTATAAATATTTGTCAGATTCTTTTTTGATCAAAGTATATGATATGATCTGTGATGATAAACCGGAATCATTAAAAGAGGCGTTAGACGTTTATGTGGAAGAACTGCAGGGTGAAGATGCCGATGAGCTGATAAAGGAAATGAAGGATGAATGCCATTATATCATTGAGCCGGAACTTACGTATACCTGCTTTGCAGATGCAGCCAGAAATAATGTATTTAACCGTGAGCAGTTACAGAAGGCATTTAACAATATTGAGCAGAGTGATCCTATATTTGCGGATCTGTTTGCGGATATTGATCTGTATTCCAACCGCCTGGGAGCGGGCGATCAGAAACAGAGTGACACGATTGCCAGTCTGATCAGAGAAATTGATAAAGCAGACTTGTTGAACACAGATGCGGAGATTCTTGGAAATGCTTATGAATATCTGATCGGACAGTTTGCGTCAGAGACAGGAAAGAAGGCAGGAGAATTCTATACTCCCCAGGCAGTATCCAAGATACTGACTCAAATTGCTGTTGCAGGGCAGGAGGATAAAAGAGGTCTGTCTGTTTATGATCCCTGTATGGGATCCGGTTCCCTTCTTTTGAATGCAAAAAAATATGCGGAGAAACCGGAATATATTAAATATTACGGCCAGGAGCTGAATACATCTACCTATAATCTCGCCAGAATGAATATGTTCCTTCATGGAATCTCACCGGAAAATCAGAACCTCCGCAATGGAGATACCCTGGATGAAGACTGGCCAACAGGAGAAGAAACAGATTTTAATATGGTACTTATGAATCCTCCTTATTCGGCTAAATGGAGTGCAGCAGCTGGATTTTTGCAGGACGAAAGATTCAGTGATTATGGAGTACTGGCACCGAAATCAAAAGCAGATTATGCTTTCCTTCTCCATGGCCTGTATCATCTGAAGGGTAATGGAACCATGGCAATTGTATTGCCGCATGGCGTACTGTTCCGTGGGGCAGCAGAAGGAAAAATCAGGGAAAAACTTCTTCGTTCCGGAAATATCTATGCAGTCATCGGACTTCCGGCAAATTTGTTTTACAATACGTCCATTCCAACCTGTATTATCGTGCTGAAAAAACAAAGAGATTTATTGGAGAGGGATGTTTTATTTATTGATGCTTCTAAGAAATTCAACAAAGGAAAGAAACAGAATGAGATGACAGATCAGCATATTGCTGAGGTTATGGAGCTGTATAGTAAACGTGAAACAGTAGAAAAAGAATCCTTCCTTGCAAGCTTTGACGACATAGAGAAAAACGATTTTAACCTGAATATTCCCCGCTATGTAGATAATTTTGAAAAAGAGGAAGAAATAGATCTGAATGAACTGTTATCCGAAATGAAAAAAACAGATGAAGAACTGCAGCAGACACAGACAGAATTCATGTCTCTTTTAAAGGAACTGACATCTCCGGATGAAAAAATAATGTCTTCATTAAACAATCTAATCGAAAAAATGGAGGGCAGATAGCATGGCAAAACCAACGATTAGATTTATAGGATTTGATGATGAGTGGGAACAGCGTAAGTTATCCGAACTATCTGATTTTATATCTAAAGGAGCGACCCCTACAACTTATGGATACGATTGGCAAGAATCAGGAATACCATTTTTTAGAAATGATGCTATTAAAGATAACCAATTCATCTATGGCGATTTTTCATATATTTCAGAAGAAGCAAATGAGACTTTACAACGGTCTGAAATCCATGGAGATGATATTTTAGTTGCGATTACAGGAGATATCGGGAAAGCAGGAATAGTACCAAAATCAATAGAAAAGGGAAATATAAATCAACATACAGCTAGAGTGCGAATTATTAAAGATGCAATTCCATATTTTGTATACCAATCTCTTATAACAGATGAACAGCAAAAGAAGTATCAATTGATTAAAACTGGGTTATCGATGCCACAATTAAGTTTACAACAAATCAGAGATACAATTGTATTATGCCCTAGCGTTGAAGAACAATCGATGATTGGAGAGTGTTTCATTAATCTCGACCACCTCATCACTCTTCACCAGCGCAAGTGCGACGAAACAAAAAAACTAAAAAAATATATGCTTCAAAAAATGTTTCCACAAAATGGCAGTAAAGTTCCGGAAATCAGATTCAAAAGATTTACTGACGAGTGGGAACAGCGTAAGTTAGATGATGTGGCAGAATTTAGTAAAGGAAGTGGCTATTCGAAAGGTGATTTGATAGAGTCCGGAACGCCCATTATTCTGTATGGAAGATTATATACAAAATATGAAACTATCATTTCAGATGTTGATACTTTTGTAGAAGCAGAAGATGGTTCTGTATACAGTAAAGGTGGAGAAGTCATTATTCCTGCATCAGGTGAAACAGCGGAAGACATCGCAAGGGCTGCAAGCGTTGATAAATCAGGGGTTTTGCTTGGTGGAGACTTAAATGTTGTGATGCCAAATAAAGATATAAATTCTGCATTTTTAGCAATTTCCATATCTAATGGAAGTTCACAACGAGAATTGGCAAGAAAAGCACAGGGAAAATCCGTTGTTCATATCCATAATGAAGAGATAAGAAATTTAGTTGTACCATTTCCAACAATGACGGAACAAAACAAAATAGAGAATTATTTCACTGATCTCGACCACCTCATCACTCTTCACCAGCGCAAGTGCGAAGAATTAAAGAAATTAAAGAAATTTATGTTACAGAATATGTTTACGCAGAAAAATAAATAAGGCTTTCATAAAAATTCTAAAAGGTGAAAAAAATACTATTGAAAATGCTTAATGAAATAAAAAAATATGGCTTAAGATAAAAGTAAGTGATGGATAATGATATATGAACTGCAAAGTATGGAGGGTGCAAAATGGAGCATGGTAAAATAGAACCATATCATGGGAGCGGCCAGATTGTTGGATTTCCGGAAATCAGAAAAAACAGATATACAAAAGATTTTTGATGGGAAAAGTGCATGAATTTGATATTGTAGAAGGTGCAGTGGCAGATGATACAATGGAATAAAGATGATTTATTTTATAAGTTCGGAATAATGAGGTGATTTTAATGAGTGAACAGAAAAGAAAAATAGGTTTTACTGTTGCATGTGTAAATGAATTTGCCAATAAGTATGATCTGAGCATTAAAGAGGCATTTCAATATCTTTTTCGTTATAAAGGAATAGCTTTTATTAAAGAAAATTATGACATTGAGCATACACTGGATTTTGAAACAATATTAGAGGATCTGGGAATTCTGTGCAAAAATAACGGGGGTACATTATGAGATTATATCATGGGAGCAATATAGCGATTGATAATATAAATCTGGCAATGTGCAGACCATACAAGGATTTTGGACAGGGATTCTATCTGACAGATATTGAAGAACAGGCTCAAAAGATGGCAGCAAGAGTAGCAAGGATTTATGGAAAAACGCCGATTATAAATGTCTATGAGATTGAGGATAATTTCAGAGATTTATATAATCTTAAAATTAAAGATTTCGGGATACAGACGACAGAAGAATGGGCAAGATTTGTAATGAATAATAGAAGCAGGGTGTTTACGGATACGAAAGATACTTTATGTAACAAAGACAATAAATATGATATTGTTATAGGCCCTGTCGCAGATGATAATATGGCGTTGCTGTTTCGACAGTACGAAAATGAAGTTATAGATTTTGAAACATTATTAAAGGGAATGATTTATAAGAAAACTTCTTCACAATATTCCTTTCATACTGAAAACAGCGTGAAACTTTTGCGAAAGGTGATGAGCAAAGATGTGTAAAAAGGATCAATTACTGGAATATTCCATACAGGATATTGTTGATATGATCAGTACTGATCAGAATATAGAATATGATGAAGCGATGAATAAATTTTATAATTCGGAAGTTTTTGAAAAGCTTATAGATAAAGAAACAGGATTGTATTTGGAAAGTCCGGAATATGTATACGATTTATTTAAAGATGAAATGAATTTTGGACATATTATTCAGGCAGAAATTTAATCGCATTAAATAAGTTGTGAATGCGGAAGTTTACTGATTGTCAGTGTAAGTGTCTGGTATTGTTGCTTTTATAATCTAATGCTTGGGAACAGCGTAAGTTAGATGATGTGGCAGAATTTAGTAAAGGAAGTGGCTATTCGAAAGGTGATTTGATAGAGTCCGGAACGCCCATTATTCTGTATGGAAGATTATATACAAAATATGAAACTATCATTTCAGATGTTGATACTTTTGTAGAAGCAGAAGATGGTTCTGTATACAGTAAAGGTGGAGAAGTCATTATTCCTGCATCAGGTGAAACAGCGGAAGACATCGCAAGGGCTGCAAGCGTTGATAAATCAGGGGTTTTGCTTGGTGGAGACTTAAATGTTGTGATGCCAAATAAAGATATAAATTCTGCATTTTTAGCAATTTCCATATCTAATGGAAGTTCACAACGAGAATTGGCAAGAAAAGCACAGGGAAAATCCGTTGTTCATATCCATAATGAAGAGATAAGAAATTTAGTTGTACCATTTCCAACAATGACGGAACAAAACAAAATAGAGAATTATTTCACTGATCTCGACCACCTCATCACTCTTCACCAGCGCAAGCCACCATTCACCCGAATACTACGAAAATACACCAAAATCACAAAGGAGACAACCCAAATGTCTGAATTAGAGAGAATATTAGAAGAAAAACTGATCGAACAACTTGTTTATGGAGATTCCCAGTGGACATACCGTAAAGATCTGAAAACAGAGGAGGATTTGTGGGGAAATTTCAAATATATCCTGGAACAGAACAATAAGGATCGATTAAACGGAGAACCGTTGTCTGATACAGAATTTGAGCAGGTAAAAAACCAGCTGCAGTTTTCTTCTTTTTATAAGGCTGGTGAGTGGCTTGTCGGTGAAAATGGTAAAGTTCAGGTTCATGTGCAGAGAGATACCGAGCGTTTGCATCTGGTAGTTATGAATCATGAGCATATTGCGGGAGGTAGCAGTGTTTATGAGGTCATCAATCAGTATGAAGCGTTGAAAAGTGATGAAGATGCAGGCATTTCGGAGCGTGACAGAAGATTTGATGTGACTTTGCTTATCAACGGTCTTCCCATGATACATATTGAGCTGAAAAACAAGCAGCATTCTTATATGGAGGCATTTCGGCAGATAAAAAAATACATTGGAGAAGGCAAGTTCACCGGTATTTTTTCGGCAGTACAGATGTTTGTGGTAAGTAACGGAGTAGACACCAGATATTTTGCGGCAGCCAGTGATACAGAGTTGAACGAGAAGTTTATGAGCGGATGGGTGGATAGGGAAAATAAGCCGGTATCTGATTATCTTGATTTTGCAAAAAGTGTACTTCGTATTCCGGAAGCTCATGAGATGATCGCAAGATATACAGTTTTGGACAAAGATGCGAAACGACTGATTCTTCTTCGACCATATCAGATTCATGCGATTGAATCCATACGGGAAGCATCTAAAACTACAAAATCCGGCTATGTGTGGCATACAACCGGCTCCGGAAAAACGTTGACTTCATACAAAGCAACAAGGAATCTTCTTATGGATATTCCTTCTATTGATAAAGCAATCTTTCTCATTGACCGAAGAGATTTGGACACACAGACAACCATGGCATTTCAGGCTTATGCAAACAATGATTCCATTGATGTTGATGAAACCAGCAATGTAACAGATCTGAAAAATAAACTGAAGTCCGGCGACCGGCAGGTAATTGTAACAACGATACAGAAGCTGCAGATACTGATCAGTAAGCGAATTACAGAAGATACACCAGAATACAGAAAAATTAAAAATCTTAAAATCGCTTTTGTAGTGGATGAATGTCACAGGGCTGTCACACCAAAAACCAAAAGAGAACTGGAACAATTTTTTGGAAGATCTCTATGGTATGGATTTACCGGCACGCCAAGATTTCCGGAGAATCCATATCCACAGCTGGGAGATCTGCCACGTACAACGAAGGATCTGTATGGGGACTGTCTTCACAAATACACAATACAGAATGCGATTCATGATAATGCTGTACTGGGCTTTCAGGTGGAGCATAACGGACCGAAACAGATTACAGATGAAACCGATACCAGTGCATATGATAATGAAGCTCATATGTTGAAAGTGCTGGATATTATTTTGAATAAATCTTATTATAAGCTGGGATTTCAGAACGGAAAAGGAAAGACCTATGAGGGACTTCTTACAACAAGTTCCATTCAGTTGGCACAGAAGTATTATGATCTTCTTTTAAGAGTAAAAAAGGGAGAAACGTCGCTGAAGATCGATGAGAGAATCCGACAGGTGCTTCCGGATTTTCCGAAATTTGCCATTACCTATTCAGTAACAGAAAATGAAGAAGGTTCCCACGTAAATCAGCAGAAGATGCAAAGATCATTAGATGAATACAATAGGATGTTTGGAACAAAATATGAGCTTTCTCAGATCCAGAGCTACAACGGAAATCTGAATAAGCGTCTTGCGCGCAAAGATGAAAAATTTAAAAGCCGAAACGAACAGCTGGATCTGGTTATTGTTGTAGATCGACTGCTGACGGGATTTGATGCTCCGTGTCTGTCCACAATTTTTATTGACAGACAACCCATGGGTCCCCATGATCTGATCCAGGCATTTTCCAGAACAAACCGTATTTTTAACAGAAATAAAACCTATGGCCAGATTGTAACCTTTCAGGCACCGAAGTTATTCCGGAAAAGTGTGGATGATGCCGTAAAATTATATTCCGCCGGCAGTACAGGCTCAACATTTGTATCAGATTGGGAAGAAGTGGAACCGGCATTTCGTAAGGCATTGGCAGCTTTACGTATTTCATCAGAAACACCGGATGAAGTAGCAGATATGTCACTGAGAGAGAAGAAAGTATTTGTAAAAATATTTCAGACCTTTGACCGATTGTTTGCACAGCTGAAATCTTTTACAAGATATGAGGATAGTATGCTGGAGGAATATTGTATTACTCAGAAAGAATACGAGGATTATGCCGGGTATTATCAGAATGCAATAGAAGAGATCCGAATCGCAAACGGAGATGGAAAAGATCAGCCCGAGGATGATGAGACGCAACCAGCGGATTTGGATTATGAGTTAAGAGCGTACAGTAATACCAAAATTGACTATGAATATATCATTAATCTGATTCAGAACATTGTTACACCAGATGAAGACTCAGAAAATATGTCACCGGAAGAACGTCAGAAACGTATGGATGAGGTTAAACAATATGTCTGCGAATTGCAGAAAACAAACCCCAAGGTAGCAAAAATGATGACAGATTTGATTTATAAGATTGAGATGGATGACAGAGAGTTCAGGGGAAAATCCATTCTTAATATTATGGAAAAAATGAAATATGACTGCATTGATAAAGTGGTTTCGGATTTTTGTACAACCTGGTATGCATCAAAAGAAGATGTGATGTATGCAGCTATACATTACAGAAATGGAAAGATACCCAATGAAAGTGTGATCAAGGATACTATTAATTATGCAGGGTACAAGGCAGCACAGGAAAAACCTTTGCCAAAATTTAAGTATAATCGGCGTTGTATAGAAGAATTAGGTAAGATTCTGGATGAGGAAATAAAGCCACTGATCAATATTGCATAATATACTGTAATTGCTTATATCAGCGTAAGTGATTTCTGGAAAGGAATAACCTATGCAGAATGATGTAAACAAAAAACAGCTGTTTTACGAGTACTATCATCAATGGATAGAAGTATACAAAAGAGGCGCGATCAGAGAAGCGACAATGGCAAAATATCTGATGACACTGAAATGGGTAAAAAAACTTGCTCCGGATCTGCAGGTGGCAGAACTTACCCGTACAACGTATCAGAAACTGCTTAATGACTATGCCAGAGAACATGAAAGACAGACAACACTGGATTTTCATCATCAGCTGAAAGGTGCGGTTCTGGATGCGGTAGATGAAGGGCTTATTGAACGTGATCCTACCAGGAAGGCGATTATTAAAGGAAAACCACCAGGTGCAAAGAAGATAAAATATCTCAATCAATTTGAACTTCATACATTGATCGCACATCTGGACATCGGAGAACAGGTAAACTGGGACTGTTTTATTCTTTTGGTTGCAAAAACTGGTATGCGTTTTTCGGAGGCACTTGCCATCACGCCGGCAGATTTTGATTTTGCAAGGCAGACTTTGTCTGTCAGCAAAACCTGGGATTATAAAGGCGATGGTGGATTCTTACCAACGAAAAATAAGTCATCTGTAAGAAAAATCCAGATTGACTGGCAGATCGTGGTTAAGTTTTCGGAATTAATAAAAGCTTTCCCCGATAACGGACCGATTTTTGTTGGCGAAACAAAGATTTATAATTCCACAGTAAATGATGTACTGACCAGACATTGTAAAGAATGCGGAATATCTGAAATATCAATTCATGGACTCAGGCATACCCATGCCTCATTACTGTTGTTTGCCGGAGTATCCATTGCCAGTGTAGCCAGAAGACTGGGACATGCCAGCATGACAACGACACAGAAAACATATCTGCACATTATTCAGGAACTGGAAAATAAAGATGTAGATCTGGTTATGAGAACTCTGTCCGGTTTATAAAGCATAATATTAATAAAAACCATGAAAATATTGTTTGTTATAGAGTTACATAGCAAATAAGGATTGCAGATATGTGTCTGATAAAAAGAAATACTTACGCTGATTGAAAAAAGAGCCTGCAAAAAAGTGGATTATGCAACACTTTTTCACAGGCTCTTTTTTCACATTAATTCCGGAGCTGTTATAAATTGCAGCCAATCAGTAGTTATAGGCCCCCTCATAAGCATTACACCGTTCCTTCCGATGTCCCTGCTCCACACAGGAGCTGCACCGGTCACAAAATTCCTGTTCATAGCAGGTGGAACAGACACACCCCTTACAGGCATCCCGGTCATAAGCCGGCGTGCAGGTAAAAGGAAGAGTATCCTTCGTAGTTTCCGTACTCATAAAGATCACGCTCCTTTTTTCTATATTATAGACCTATCAAAAAAGCGTTTCAATACAAATAATCAGAAAATACAAAGAAATACCTGATAAAAATCGGCACAACGCTTCACGTCCAATACAGTAGAATCCAACTTCCCTATCCTACCGGGAGGAACTCCACCGTCCGGATGCTCCGCAAGGCAGAACCAGACCACTCTCTGTCACAGGAAGCCCAATTTCCTGAGATTCCACACTGCCCTTCCAGGGCTTCAGTTCAGTAGCCAGCATATAAGTCAGCACAGCTGGTGCAAGACCTGTAGTGTAGGAATTTACTAGGAAAAACAGCGGATCATCGCTGAGAATCTTCGTACAAAGCTTGATCAGCGGATGGATCGCATCCTCAATCTTCCAGATCTCGCCCTTAGGTCCGCGGCCGTAAGAAGGCGGGTCCATAATGATCGCATCATAATGATTTCCTCTGCGGATCTCACGCTCTACGAACTTCACGCAGTCATCCACAAGCCAGCGGATCGGCGCACCGGAAAGTCCGGAAGCGGCAGCATTTTCTTTTGCCCAGTTGACCATACCCTTGGAAGCATCCACGTGAGTAACAGAAGCACCGGCTGCAGCTGCAGCCAGAGTAGCACCGCCGGTATAGGCAAAAAGATTTAAGACCTTGATCGGGCGACCGGCATTTCTGATCTTCTCACCAAACCAGTCCCAGTTCACAGCCTGCTCCGGAAAAAGTCCTGTATGCTTGAAGCTGAAAGGCTTCAGATTAAAGGTAAGCTCCTTGTAATGGATATCCCACTGATGAGGCAGATCAAAGAACTCCCACTCACCGCCGCCACGGCTGCTTCTGTGATAATGGCCGTTCATATGCTTCCAGCCACGGTTCTTACGCGGAGTATCCCAGATAACCTGTGGGTCAGGACGAACCAGGAGATAATCCCCCCAGCGTTCCAGCTTCTCTCCTTTAGATGTATCAATAACCTCGTAATCTTTCCAACCATCTGCAATCCACATGATGTTTAATACCTCGTTTCTTTCATATTTATATCAGATTTCAGCATCTTCCTGTAATATTTCCATAAAGTACCGGTTATAGTATCTTTACAGCTGCTGAGTATCATTACGGTTTGTTTTATGATCTCATTTTTATCAGTATAGAGGAAAAACACCCCTCGTGCAAGAGAAGTGCAGGATTTTCCACGAAAGATTTGACAACAGCGCTTTTCCATACTAAAATGTACGCAGAGATTTTCTGCCAGGGAAGATAAAGCCTGCTTCTGTGAAACAGTGGCTACATTTTGCAGAAGGATTTTTGTTAATGTTCAGCAGGAAATATTCCGCGAAGCGTGGAGTGAACAGTAACGGATTTTTGCAGACATTTCTTGAGGAAAAACAGAAGGCGTGAACACAGCAACCGCAGATTAAACTGTGCGCAAAAAGAGGAGAAGCAAACATATGAAAAAATATTGTGAGATGAGCAGGGAAGAGTTGCTCGATTTAAAGAAAGAACTCGACCGTGAGTTTGATGAGATCAAAGCGCAGGGCCTGGCACTGGATATGTCCCGTGGTAAACCGGCACCAGATCAGCTTGACCTTTCCATGAAAATGATGGAAGTACTTGCGGGCGATGCAGATCTGAAATGTGAGACAGGAGTAGACTGCCGAAACTATGGTGTGATTGACGGTATTCCGGAAGCTAAGAGACTTCTTGGAGAGATGTCCGAAGTTGAGCCTGAGAACATCATTATCTATGGTAACTCCAGTCTGAACGTAATGTTCGACACCATCGCACGTGCCTATTCCCACGGAGTTATGGGAAATACACCGTGGTGCAAGCTTGACAAGGTGAAATTCCTCTGTCCGGTACCAGGATATGACCGTCATTTCAGAATCACAGAATTTTTCGGAATTGAGATGATCAATATCCCAATGTCTCCGGAAGGCCCGGACATGGACATGGTTGAGAAATATGTAAATGAAGACCCGGCAGTAAAAGGAATCTGGTGTGTTCCGAAATACTCCAATCCGCAGGGCTACACATATTCCGAAGAGACAGTTAAGCGTTTCGCACATCTGAAACCGGCAGCACCGGATTTCCGAATCTACTGGGATAACGCTTACAGCATCCATCATCTTTATGATGACAACCAGGACTTCCTTCTTGAGATCCTTGACGAGTGTGCGAAAGCAGGAAATCCGGACATTGTTTACAAATTTACTTCTACCTCAAAGGTAAGCTTCCCGGGTTCCGGTATTGCGGCAGTTGCAGCATCCAAGGCTAACCTGGATGATTTCCGCAAATACATGACAGTACAGACCATCGGACATGACAAGCTGAACCAACTTCGCCACGTTCGTTTCTTCAAGGACATCAACGGACTTCATGAACACATGAGAAAACATGCAGACATCCTTCGTCCGAAGTTTGAGATGGTTCTTGCTACACTGGACAAAGAGCTTAACGGACTTGGAATCGGCGAGTGGACCAAACCACACGGCGGATATTTCATTTCCTTTGATGCAATGGAAGGCTGCGCAAAAGCAATCGTTGCCAAAGCAAAAGAGGCAGGTGTTGTTATGACAGGTGCCGGCGCAACCTATCCATATGGAAATGATCCGAAAGACAGCAACATCCGTATCGCACCAAGCTACCCAAGCATTGAGGAGCTTGGAAAAGCTGCAGAGGTATTCGTTCTCTGCGTGAAGCTTGTGAGCGTGGAAAAACTTCTGGAGAAATAATCAGTAACCAAGAAAAAGATAACATCAGACTGCCCGGTATTTCTGTATATGTAATACCGGGCAGTCATAAACTATCGGAGAGAATCAATCTTATGGGTGAGGAAAAAGAAAAAATGAAAACCTGGAAAAAAGTGGTCATTGCACTGATCATTATCCTGCTGATACTTACGGCAGCAGCTTACGGATACGGTGTGCACTATTTTACAGACCATTTTCTGCCGGGATCACAGGTGAACGGTTTTAACTGCTCTTACAAAACAGCAGATGAGACAGAAGAACTCCTTGCAAAAGAAGTTCAGGCTTATGTTCTTACAGTAGAGACAAGAAACAATGGTAAAGAAAGCATCACTGCAAAAGAAGCAGGCCTTGTATACAAGCCGGATAACGGCGCGGCCAAACTGATCCGGAAACAGGACCGCTATAAATGGTTCCTGGCTTTCAATCAGCAGAAAAAATACAAGCTGAATACAGATACGGAATACGATGATGACAAGAAACTCACCAAAACAGTAAAAAGTCTGAAATGTATGCAGAAGGATAACATGGAGAAACCAATAGATGCCTGCATCAAAGACAACGGTGAGACTTATGAGATCCAACCGGAAAAAGAAGGAACAACACTTGATACAAAGAAAGTACAGAAAGTGATCCGTGCGGCAGTTTCCGCAGGAGATACCACAGTCAATCTTGAAAAGAAAGACTGCTACAAGAAGCCTTCTGTATACAAAGATGATAAAACCCTTAAGAAAGACTGCGACCAGATGAACAAGCTTACCAGCTGTGTGATTACCTATGATTTTTCCGACCGCTCCGAGCAGCTGGACCGCAATACCATCAAAGACTGGCTTACAAAAGACGAAAAAGGCAATTATACAATTGATAAGAACCAGGTAGCAGCCTATGTAAATAATCTTGGATATAAATATGATACTTTTGGATGTACAAGAACGTTTACCACATATGATGGCCGTCAGAAGACCATCAAAGGCGGCGATTACGGCTGGGCTATCGACCAGACAACAGAGACAGACTGGCTTTACAATGCGATCCTTGCAGGAACCACGGAAGTAAGACAGCCCGCCTATGCTTACAGCGGACTCTGCCGTGACACCAATGATATAGGAAATACATATGTAGAGATTGACCTGACCAACCAGAGAATGGTATTTTATAAAGATGGACAGCTTCTGGTAGATACACCTGTAGTAACCGGATGTATTAATAAAGGACATGGAACACCGTCGGGCTGTTTTGCCCTGGATGCCATGCGTTCACCGGCTGTTCTGAAAGGACCGGGATATGCAGCACCTGTCACATACTGGATGCCTTTCTCCGGAGGTGTCGGAATCCACGATGCAACATGGAGATCCCGGTTCGGAGGTCAGATTTATATCACAAACGGTTCACACGGCTGTGTAAACACACCGAAGGACCAGGCAGCAATCATTTACAATAATATTAGCGTAGGAGTACCGATAGTAGTATATGAATAAGAGATTAAAAGAAATATTAAAAGAATACGAAGAAAGAAAACACAAAATTATCAAGGGAGATGAAAGTATGAATATCGTTGTATTGGCAGGCGGAACCAGTACAGAGAGAGAAATCTCCATCGTAACAGGAACCGGTGTCTGCAAAGCACTTCGCCAGAAAGGCCACAATGCGATCCTGGTAGATATTTTCTGCGGACTGGAACCTGTAGACTGGGATGAGCCGTTCGGAGATAAAGATTATGAAGTAGATTCTGCAGCAGAATATATGAGAAGCTTTGACGATGATATCGAGAAAATCAAACGTACAAGAAGAAGCTTTTTCGGGCCGAATGTACTGGAGCTCTGCCAGGCTGCTGACATTGTATTTATGGGACTTCACGGTTCCAACGGAGAAGACGGAAAAGTTCAGGCAACTTTCGACCTTCTTGGAATCCGCTACACAGGAACCGGCTATTTAAGCAGTGCCCTTGCAATGGATAAAGGTCTCACCAAGAAGATTTTCCTTATGGATGAGGTACCTACACCGAAGGGTGTTTCCATGCTGAAAGAGAATTGCACAAGGGATATCCACGATCTCGGAATGGAATTTCCTGTTGTTGTAAAAACATGCTGCGGTGGTTCCAGCGTAGGTGTTTATATCGTAAACGACCAGAAAGAATATGAGGATGCCATTGACGGTGCATATTCCTATGAGGATGAAGTGGTTGTCGAGGAATATATCAAGGGCCGTGAGTTTTCTGTTGCAGTTGTAGATGGCAAGGCTTATCCGATCATCGAGATCGCACCGAAGCAGGGCTTTTATGACTACAAGAATAAATATCAGGCAGGCTCCACAGTAGAGACCTGTCCTGCTGAGATCTCATCGGAACTTACCGAGAAGATGCAACGCTATGCAGAAGCTGGCGCAAAAGCTCTCTGCATTGAAGGCTACGCACGTTTTGACTTCATGATGAAGGAGAACGGCGACATGTACTGTCTGGAGGCTAACACACTTCCGGGAATGACACCAACCAGCCTGATCCCTCAGGAAGCAAAAGTCCTCGGAATCGACTATCCGGAACTCTGCGAAGAACTGATCCGCATTTCACTTAAGAAATATAATAAATAAGGAATGACAGACTCCTTCCACAGACTTATATCATTTCAGAAAAAAGAAAGGCTTTTATCTATGAAAAATCTTACATTAGAGAATATCACCAAAGTCTGCGGCGGTACTTACCACGGACCTCAGGAGAAACTTCAGGAAGAAGTAACAGCGATCACAACAGACAGCCGCAAAGTGGAAAAAGGCGGCCTTTTTGTGCCGGTTGTGGGAGAGCGTGTGGATGCTCACCGTTTTATTCCGCAGGTAATGGAAGCAGGTGCACTTGCAACGTTATCTGAGCGTGTCCTTGAGGGAGCAGATCATCCGTATATTCAGGTGGAATCTTCCCTTCAGGCAGTAAAAGACATTGCAGAATTTTATCTGGAGCAGCTGAACATCCCGGTAGTGGGAATCACAGGAAGCGTTGGAAAAACCAGCACAAAAGAAGTGATCGCTTCTGTACTGAAAGAGAAATACCGCACTCTCAAAACTCAGGGTAATTTTAACAATGAGCTTGGGCTTCCGCTGACTGTGTTCCGTCTTCGCGATGAGGATGAGATTGCAGTCCTGGAAATGGGAATCAGTGATTTCGGTGAGATGACCCGCCTCGCAAAAATCGCAAAGCCGGATACCTGCGTGATCACAAACATCGGAACCTGTCATCTGGAGAATCTGGGAGACAGAGACGGTGTTCTTAAGGCCAAGACAGAGATCTTCCGGTATGTGAAAAAGAATATCGTACTTAACGGTGATGACGATAAGCTCTCCACTGTAAAAGAATACAACGGAATCAGACCGGTATTTTTCGGAACAGGAGACAACTGTGCTGTTACCTGCGAAAACGTGGAAAGCTGCGGCCTGAAAGGGATGAGCTGTGATATCTGTATCAGAGGTGAGCTGGCAGAAGGCGGAGAAGAGCGTTTTCACGTAAACATTCCAATGCCTGGCCGTCATATGGTATCCAATGCACTGGCAGCAGCAGCCATTGGCAGGCTTTATGGCCTTACAGCCCAGGAGATCAAACAGGGAATCGAAAGCCTGGAGCCTGTAAGTGGCCGTTTCAACATGATCGAGACAGAGAAATTTATGATCGTAGATGACTGCTACAATGCAAACCCGATGTCCATGAAAGCATCTCTTGATGTTCTCCAGGACGGACTTGGCAGAAGAGTAGCCGTCCTGGGAGACATGGGAGAACTTGGAACAGATGAAGTTGCACTTCATGAAGGCGTAGGCGTTCATGCCGGACACTGTAAGATCGATGTCTGCATCTGTGTAGGCCCGCTCGCAGCCCACATCGCAGAAAAAGCCAGCCAGACCAATCCGGACTTAACCGTGATCCGGGAGAAAGATCTGGAAAGCCTTCTTTCTAACTTAAATACTTATGTAAAACAGGGAGACACCATCCTTGTAAAAGCATCTCATTTCATGAAATTTGAAAATGTAGTCAAAGCACTGCAGGAAATGTAAAAAGACAGGGAACAGGGCGAGGATTTGACGAACGAAAATTGTTTCCAGATAAGCGATATAGAAGTATAATATTCCTAAACAATGAGCAATGTGAATGAGCAGTCATGGAGTGTATGCCTGAAACGGCATAGAACAAACGGAATGACACTCAGGCATTATGGAGCAGTGTGTGGAAACGGGAGGGTATTATGCTGGAAACGATCATGCGGTTGGATATCCCACTTTACGTTATGACATCTTTGGGATGCATCGGCGGACTTGGGATGCTGGCAACGAACCTTACCTACAGAAGAATAATCCGAAATACACAGAGATTACAGAACCTGAAAGAAAAATGGCTGAACATGTGGAAATCAAGAGACAGGCTTCTTCACAGAATGAACCGTTTCGTGTGGTATCCGTCCCTGCTCAGCACTTTCCTTCTGGTTCTGTCTGTTTTTCTGAACAACAGACTTGGACATGCAGAAGGACTGCCCATGCTGTATCTTTATATAGGGGCAGCTGTGCCTGCAGTTCTTCTGCTTTTGAGACAGGCACTGGATTTTTCTTATAAAGAAGAGCTGGTGATGACATCACTGGCTGACTATGTGGAGCAGGTTCGCACCTGGGTGGAAGAAGTCCCTGTTCCGCAGAAAAACGATCCTGTTTTGCAGGAGGAGATCGTAGATAAGATCACCAGAAGCATCCGTCAGACAGCGGCAACAGGAAGCCACTTCAGCAAGATGCTTTCACCTGAGGAGGAAGAGATCATGAAGGAGATCATAAGAGAGTTTATGAATGCGGAGTGATCATAGATTTCAGGATATCTGAAAAAACACAGATATATGTACAAATATCTGCGGTAGCAATTCAGGTTCCGGATAAATAAATTCTCTGCAGCGATTTGCAGAAATGCTATAGATTAATGAATATATGCTTATAAAAAACTCTCCGGCAAATACGATTCTTTGGAATCAACCGGAGAGTTTTTTGTATATAATTGTGTAAGATAAGGAATTTATCAGTTATACAGCATCAACCCATGGAGATCGGGCCGCCACGAAGCTTACCGGCTGTGGTGATCCTCTTGATCGCAACCATGTAAGCTGCCATACGAAGAGTAACATTTTTCTCCTGACTTAATGCGTAAACTTCATTAAATGCAGTAAGCATGATCTTCTGAAGCATCTTGTTTACTTCGTCAAGATCCCAGGTAAGATTCTGGATGTTCTGAACCCACTCAAAATAAGAAACAACAACACCGCCTGCGTTGGAAAGGATATCCGGGCATACGATGATTCCTCTGGAATTCAGGATCTCGTCAGCTTCAACAGAAGTTGGTCCGTTGGCAGCCTCGATGATCAGTTTCGCCTGGATGCGTCCGGCGTTATCTTCTGTGATCTGATTCTCAAGGGCAGCCGGGATCAGGACATCACATTTGCAGGTGATAAGACCGTCATTTGTAACGTGCTGAACGCCGTCCTGCTCATATTTATCGAGAGTATTTCCTTCAGAGATAAACTTGCGGATAGCCGGAATATCAAGTCCGTCCTCGCAGTAAAGTCCACCTGTGTAATCACTGACAGCAACGACCTTCTGACCATTCTTATAAAAAATCTCAGCAGCAGTTCCGCCGACATTTCCCATACCCTGAACAGCGATAGCTGCGTTGGCAGGATCGATATTATTCTTTTCCATGCACTGATAAGCAATGATGGTAACTCCGCGTCCAGTAGCCTCTACACGGCCGACAGAACCGCCGATCTCAATCGGTTTGCCGGTAACAACACCTGGAACTGTATGGCCTGTGAACATGCTGTAAGTATCCATGATCCATGCCATAACCTCACCGTTTGTATTAACATCCGGAGCAGGGATATCTTTATCCGGGCCGATGATAGGAAGGATACGGGTTGTATAACGACGGGTCAGACGGATCAGTTCAGCTCTGGAAAGTTTGGAAGGATCGACCTTGATACCTCCTTTGGCACCGCCGTAAGGAATATTTACAACTGCACATTTAAAGGACATCCATGCAGCAAGAGCTTTAACCTCGTCCATGTCGGAATTCTGATGGAAGCGGATACCACCTTTGCACGGTCCACGTGCACTGGAATGCTGAACACGATATCCCTCAAATATATTTATATCTTTTTGGGCGTTTTTACATAACCGTATGTTAAAATAAAAACAGTGTATAAGAACGCCAGATATAAAATCAGGAAGACCAGGAGGGTATTTCATGGAGAATCAGTTACAGAAGCTGATCATTTCAGCGCAGCTGACACCAAAGGAAAAAGAAGTTGCAGACTATGTTCTTGAGAATCTGCAGAAATGCTGTTTTATGACATCAACAGAGCTGGCAGGGGCGCTGAATGTGAGTTATTCCTCTGTGATCCGGCTTACCAAGACTCTTGGTTTTACCGGATATCCGGATTTTCAGAGCTTTCTGCGGGAAACCTATGCAGAGCAGTCCAGAGACGTGGACACAGGAATTCTCATTCCGGCAGAGCGAATTGAGGCAATTAAGAAAAAAGAGCACAAGGCGACTGTACAGGATACGGTATGCGCATATACTCTGAGTAATATTCAGAGTACCATTGCAAGCAATACAGAAGAACAGTACCGCAAGGCGAGCAGTATTCTTATTAACAGTGATGTGAAATATATTTTTTCCTCAAGGGGATCTACATGTGTGGGAGAATTTCTGAATACGATCCTCAGACAGACACTTCCCCATGTGTACAACTACGGAAGCCACGGGCAGAACATGTTCGATTTCGCAAGCGACCTGAAAAAAGGAGACGCAGCAGTTTTTATCACCTATTCCAGATATTCAAGACTGATGTATCTCACTGCGGAGATGGTACATAAACAGGGAGCTTCCATCATCCTTCTGACAGATAAGCCTACCTGCGAGGCAGCCAAGTTCGCTGACGTAGTGCTGACTGCCAGAGGCGACAGCAGTGAATTTTATAATTCCTATGTAGCAGGAATGTTCGCAGCAGAGATGCTGTGTGCATATACATGCAGGGAAACGAATTATTCCAACCAGGAGCTGCTGGAACGTATTGATGAATATACTTCCCAGATCGGGAACTTCTGAGTATAAAAACAGGGAGAGCTGATACTGTATAAATGTATCAGCTCTCCCCGTCAATTTCCGGTATTCTAATATTCTAATCTTCCTCGATCACCTGGATTTCCAGATAATCAAACTCGACCTGCTCAATAAAATTATCCTGATAAAAACGTGCCTTATCATGCTTTTTAAAATCTTTTACAGTAGAATCCAGCCAGATCGGATTTCCAAGATCCATCTCATAACAGATCTCCTCAAGACCATGGAAGATCTTATGTGTTCTTGTATCATCACTGTCATCACAGACTACTGTATCTTGAAGCATATGATTATCTTTCCATATTTTTCCCCATAAACGAAACATATAAAATTTCCTTTCTGTATTGCCGTAAAAATTATCGAATGGCTATAGTATACCGTCAGAGACAGGGAAAGTAAAGTTGTAAAGATCCGGACTTTATAAGAATATCAGCCATTTTGTACAGGAAACAGTGCATCAGCCTAGCTCACTTTTATTGACTAATGTGTAAAAATCCTCTATAATAAACGAAATTATGAAAAAAAGAATCATTACAGATTGGAGGAACCTAAATGAAAATTTACGATACCGGTGTTTATCTTCAGAACGGACAGGATATCATTCCTGAGAACCAGGCGAACCTGCCAGTAGCGAAGGAAGAGGCTGCAAAGAATACCATCGCATATTCAATTCTCAAGGCTCACAATAAATCTGACAACATGGAGAAGCTTCAGATCAAATTCGATAAACTGACTTCCCATGATATCACATTTGTAGGAATCATCCAGACAGCAAGAGCTTCAGGACTTGAGAAATTCCCGGTACCATATGTACTGACCAACTGCCATAACTCTCTCTGTGCAGTAGGCGGAACCATCAACGAAGATGACCACATGTTTGGTCTCACCTGTGCAAAGAAATATGGTGGTGTTTACGTACCGCCTCATCAGGCAGTTATCCATCAGTTCGCAAGAGAAATGCTTGCAGGCGGCGGAAAAATGATCCTCGGTTCTGACAGTCATACAAGATACGGTGCTCTTGGAACCATGGCTATGGGCGAGGGCGGACCGGAGCTTGTAAAACAGCTTCTCTGTCAGACATATGACATCAACATGCCAGGAGTAGTTGCCATCTATCTGAAAGGCACTCCGCGCCCGGGCGTAGGACCGCAGGACGTTGCACTGGCTATCATCGGAGAAGTTTTTGCCAACGGCTATGTGAAGAATAAAGTTATGGAGTTCGTTGGACCAGGCGTTGCAAACTTAAGTGCTGACTTCCGTATCGGAATCGATGTTATGACAACAGAGACCACATGTCTTTCATCCATCTGGCAGACAGATGAGAAGATCGAGGAATTTTATGCGATCCACGGAAGACCGGAAGATTACAAAGAACTGAAACCAGGCAGTGTTGCATACTATGACGGCTGCGTTGAAATCGACCTTGGTGAGATCAAGCCAATGATCGCAATGCCGTTCCATCCAAGCAATACTTACACCATCGATGAGCTGAAAGCAAACCTGGACGACATCCTTGCAGATGTTGAGAAAAGAGCACAGGTAAGCCTTGATGGAAAAATTCCTTTCACATTAAGAGATAAGGTAGTTGACGGACAGCTTTATGTTGAACAGGGAATCATTGCCGGATGTGCAGGCGGCGGATTCGAGAATATCTGTGCAGCAGCAGACATCCTCAAGGGTAAGAACATCGGCCACGATGCTTTCACATTAAGCGTTTACCCGGCAAGTACTCCGATCTACATGGAGCTGGCTAAGAACGGTGTTCTTGCAGAGCTGATCGGAACAGGTGCTGTTGTGAAAACTGCATTCTGCGGACCGTGCTTTGGTGCCGGAGATACACCTGCCAACAATGCGTTCAGTATCCGACACACAACCAGAAACTTCCCGAACCGTGAAGGCTCCAAGATCCAGAACGGCCAGATCTCTTCCGTTGCACTTATGGATGCACGTTCCATTGCTGCAACAGCTGCCAACAAGGGATTCCTTACATCAGCAGAGGAGTTTGAGGGAAGCTATTCCGAGCATAAATATTACTTCGATAAATCCATCTACGAGAACCGTGTATTTGACAGCAAGGGCGTAGCAGATCCAAGTGTTGAGATCCAGTTTGGCCCGAACATCAAAGACTGGCCGGAGATGGCTGCACTTGCAGACAACCTGATCCTGAAAGTTGTTTCCGAGATCCACGATCCGGTTACCACAACTGACGAGCTGATCCCATCCGGCGAGACATCCTCCTACCGTTCCAATCCGCTTGGACTTGCAGAGTTCACACTCTCCAGAAAAGACCCGGCTTACGTAGGCCGTGCAAAAGAGATCCAGGCAGCACAGAAGGCAATTCAGGCAGGTCAGTGCCCGGCTGAGGCAGTTCCGGAACTGAAACCGGTTATGGAAACCATCCATAAATCATACCCGGATGTTGATAAGACAAACCTTGGCGTAGGAAGCACCATCTTTGCAGTGAAACCTGGCGATGGTTCCGCAAGAGAGCAGGCTGCATCCTGCCAGAAGGTACTTGGCGGTTGGGCAAACGTTGCCAATGAGTACGCAACCAAGAGATATCGTTCCAACCTGATCAACTGGGGTATGCTTCCATTCCTGATCCCGGCTGGAGACCTTCCGTTCAGGAACGGTGATTACCTGTTCTTCCCTGGAATCCGTAAGGCAGTTGAGGAGAAGGCAGACGTGATCAAAGGCTACACAGTAGACGGTGACTCCCTGAAAGAGTTTGACGTTACACTTGGTGAGCTGACAGACGATGAGAGAGAGATCATCCTCAAAGGCTGCCTGATCAACTACAACCGTAAATAAAATACAAAATAAATTCCAAAAGCAAAAGACCGGCGAGGTGAAAATCGCCGGTCTTTTCTGAACACTGAAAATACCGTCTTAACGGTCAGCCGAAGGTGAAAAACTGACGGAAACTGTAATAGAAACTTAAAAAAACAGCATTTGTATAACAGATAATAATATCAATGTGCAAAATAGCCAAAATTCATCCTAATCCCTGACAATGCAACCTGGCATACGCAAAATACACGGATTTTCTATCCAACATTATTGACGTATGAAAAACTTCGTGGTATTTTATTTTTGATAAAAATGGAAATTATTTCAGGGCAAACCTGCTGAAAGGCAGGGACGCAAAGCCTGAAGGGGCTAAAATCAGTGTGATGTTAAAGAAATATAGTAGGGACGCTGGCAGGTTTTGGAAGGTGTCCTTTTTTGTATGCAAAAATGGATAAGAAAACTGGCAGGGACGGGTTCTCTGTATATAGATAAAAGCAGGATAACGAAGCATGAAACAGAGTGAGGATTTTTATAAAATGGGAAATTATGAAGACAAAATATATTCTTTAAGTGAGACTGTACCGGGACAGACACAGGCCATGTCACAGGCAGTACAGAAAACACTGGAAAATAATGGCGGGGTAGGCATAATGACAGGATATTATGACCAAAACCTGTCTGTTTTATCTGTGAGCAATCTGCTGTTACATAGTACAGGATATACATTCGACTCTTTTATGAAGCAGACAAACGGCTCATTGAAAAATTTCTTTTATGGCGAGGAAGATATACTGGACCGAGATCGTTTTTTGCAGCTTCACGGAGCAGGGGAATCACAGATCCTTACAGCAGACGGTACAGTGAATAATGTACGGCTTTATAAAGAAGATGCGACAGATGAGGCGGGCAGACAGATCTGGGTTATGTCCGTACAGGTCAACTGGGATCATGTAAATCTGGCACTGCTCAATGAGGCTATCTGTTCCGGCTTCTGGTATTTTGACTGTGACGAAAACAGTGAGATTGTGAATGCAAA